>OJCB01000133.1_pt1 | contig 31246 bp, 21 predicted proteins | sample 1591501 | NCBI WGS metagenome assembly OJCB01 (sample SAMN05416813, study PRJEB24817) | seawater metagenome | isolation source: Sea water | place: Canada:Atlantic | collected 2013-07 | reverse complement strand
GAGATCAGCCTCGGTCTCGTGGGCTCGGAGATGTGTATAAGAGACAGGATGAAGAAGGGTGAGTTCGTCTGCGTCCTTGGTCACTCCGGATGCGGCAAATCAACCGTCCTGTCCATGGTCGCCGGTCTCAATGAAATCACAGAAGGTGATGTTCTTTTGAATCATACGGAAATCGAAGGAGCCGGACCTGATCGCGGAGTCGTTTTCCAGTCGCCCTGTCTCCTTCCATGGATGTCCGCATGGGACAATGTCATGCTGGGAGTGAAGCAGGTATTCTATCACGCCAGCCGTGAGGAGAGGAAACAGATCGTCGAATACTATCTATCAATTGTTGGTCTCGGTGACTCGATGCATAAGCACCCCGGAGAACTTTCCTCGGGAATGAGACAGCGGGTGGGACTCGCTCGCGCCTTTGCCCTTTCGCCCAGGATGCTTCTGCTCGACGAACCCTTCGGGATGCTGGACAAACTGACAAAATTCGAGCTCCAGCAGGTTCTCATCGATCTCTGGAACAGGGAACGCCTCACCGCCATGATGATTACCCACGATGTCGATGAAGCGATCTATCTCGCAGATCGAGTTGTGATGATGACCAACGGCCCTGCCGCCCGGATCGGTGAAGTCGTTACCATTGATTTCGAGAGACCCAGGGACCGTGCAGACATCATGTCAGATCCGAAATATCTCGAGTATCGCGAACAGCTCATCAGCTTTCTGGAAGAGCGTGTATACCAAATGAGTAGAGTCGCCGCCTGAATCGATATGAATATGCAGACTTTGCCTCTTGTCCCCGAGTCCGCTCCTTTTACTGCGGAGCAAAGGCTCTGGTTAAATGGATATATTGCCGGCCTTGTTTCTGATGCCGGAAACGCACCCGCCGTTTCCACCCTGCTGAAAGTTCGAATTCCTTTGATCTATGCAAGCCAGTCAGGAAATGCAGAAGGTCTTGCTGAAGATTTTTCAGAACAACTTTCCGGATCTGGATTCGATGCCCCCTGTCTTGGAGCCGAGGATTTTGGTGAGCTGGATCTCGCAAGCGAAAAACATCTCCTGATCATCTCCAGCACCTGGGGCGAAGGGGACCCACCGGATAACGCGATTGAGTTCTGGAACGCCTTGCAGGCCGACGACCACCCCCGACTTGATGGGCTGAAATTCTCCGTGCTTGCCCTTGGCGACAGTAACTACCTTGAGTTCTGTAAACAGGGAAAAGCTTTTGACGACCGCCTTGAAGAACTGGGCGCCGCCCGAATCGTTCCTCGGGTTGATTGCGATACAGATTTTGAAGAACCCGCCGGTGCCTGGTTTGCTGCAGTCCTCGCTACCCTGGGAGATTCTGCTCCCCGGTCCCTGCCTCAAGAGCCTTCAAGCTCAAAGAGAAAGGACTCCGGGTATTCGAAAAAGAACCCCTTTCCTGCAAAACTGATTGAGAACCGACGGCTCAATGCCAGGGGATCGAGCCGTGACACCCGTCATTTCGCCTTCGATCTGAAAGGTTCGGATCTGAGCTACGAAGTAGGTGACGTCCTTGGAGTTTACCCGAAGAACAACGTCGTCCACGTCGATGAAATGATCGCAGCGCTGGGATTTTCTCCTGACGATGTCGTGCCAACTCCCGACAGCGGGGAGCGACCACTTCGGATCGCCTTGATCGAAAATTACGATATTCACAGCATCAGCGCGAAAACGATTTCAGAATGGGTATCCAAAACAGGGTCCACAACACTTAGAGAGATTCTTGAATCGGAAGACATTTCCGTGATGGCCGACTACCTCTGGGGCCGCGAGTTGATCGATCTCATCCATGAGCATCCCCTCTCATTCGGAAGCCCATCGGAGTTTGTCAGCCTTCTTCGAAAACTCGGAGCCAGATTGTATTCGATCAGTTCAAGTCCGATGGCACACGAAGACGAAGTTCATCTGACCGTAGCCAAGGTGACTTACCACTCCCATGGGAGGGACCGTGAAGGAGTCTGCTCAAGTTATCTTTCGGACCGGGTCGGAGATGAGGAAGCTGTGCCGATTTTCTTTCAACCGGCAGCCCACTTCAAACTACCTGCTGACACGGCAAGCAATATCATCATGTGCGGACCCGGCACGGGAATCGCGCCGTTCCGCGCATTTCTTGAAGAACGCGATGCCACCAGGGCACCCGGGGGAAACTGGCTTTTCTTCGGCAACCCTCATGAGTCGACAGATTTTCTCTATCAGGAGGAACTGAAAGACATGCAGGAACGCGGCCGGCTCGATCGCCTGGATCTTGCCTGGTCACGCGATAGCGATACGAAAGTTTACGTACAGGATCTCATGAAGAAAAACGGGGAAGCCCTCTGGAAATGGCTGGATGGCGGAGCCCATTTTTATGTGTGCGGAGACGCCAAACGAATGGCCAAGGATGTGGACGCCGCGCTTCATCATATCGCGGCCGTTCACGGTGGGCTCGGCGAAGGCGGCGCCGCCGAATTTATCAAACAACTGAAGAAAGAGAAACGATACCAGAGGGACGTCTATTGAATGAGTGTGTTACCAAAACAAGTAGCGGGAACAGAATTGAGCAGTGACCAGACGCAGTATCTCGATGGATTTTTCTCGGGAATGCGGAACCGGGGACTGACCTTCCTTGATTCTGAACCGGAGGCTGGACCCTCTCCAAAAGCGAAGAAAAAAAAGATCACTCCCGAAGAAACGATCAAACAAAGCGGGAATCCTTTTGACGCGATCACCAGCCTGCGATCAAACGCCAAGTCAGATCAAGCACCGGAAAAGGAAGACATCTTTCGCTATAAATGGAACGGACTCTTCTGGTTGGCTCCGGTTCACGAAGGCTACATGTGTCGCCTCCGTATTCCCGGCGGGGTCGTGACCAGTTCGCAGTTTCGTGAGTTGGCAGACATCAGTGACGATATTGCGAGCGGCTTTCTCCAACTTACAACACGGAACAATATTCAGATCCGGATTGTTCAACCAAAGAACACACCGGAACTTCTTCGGCGCATTCAGGACTGCGGACTTCACTCACGGGGTGCCGGTGCCGACAATCTTCGCAACTTTACCAGCAATCCGACATCAGGATTCGATCCTCACGAATTGATCGACGTGCTTCCTTTTGTACAAGAACTGGCCCACCTCGTTGTCAACGGCGGCGAATTCTACGACCTTCCCCGTAAGTTCAATATCTCCTTCGATGGAGGTGGTCTGGTCGGCGTCGCGGAAGACACCAACGACATCGGCATGCGGGCTGTTATAAAAGACGGCGAAGTCCATTTTCGAATTCTGTTAGGCGGCGTTACCGGCCATGGTGAATTCGCGGAAGACTCCGGCTTTCTCTGCCGCCCCGAAGATGTCGTCGATGTTTGTATAGCACTGACGCGCGTCTGGATTCAAAATGGAAGCCGTGACAGCCGGGGCAAGGCACGAATGATCTATCTGATCAAAGAATGGGGCTACGAAAAATACATGGAGGAAACTCAAAAACTGCTCGGGTATTCCTTACTTCCCTTTGTAGAATCGGACCTTGAACCTCACCTGAAGCCCGACGAACCGCATCCTCAAGTAGGGCCATACCCCCAGAAGCAGAAAGGGCTGAACTACCTGGGCGTCTATGTTCCCGTCGGAATTCTTCAGTCGGAAGAGGCACGTGCCATTTCGGATGTCGCGGAAAAATTTGGAAGCGGAGAGTTGCGGCTCACGATTTTCCAGAATGTCATCATTCCCAATATCCCCGATGATCGAATGGAGGAAGCAAAAACCGCATTGAAAGACGCTGGTCTCGGGTATGAAGCCAGTTTTATCCGGGGCGGTGCAGCTGCCTGCACCGGAAACCAGTATTGCAAATTCGCCGGTGCCGACACCAAGAGTCACACCATCCAACTGGTCGAGTATCTCGAAGAAAGAGTCACTCTGGACCAACCCATTAACATTCACACAACGGGTTGCCCCCATTCCTGCGCCCAACATTACATCGGCGACCTTGGGTTGCTTGCCTGCAAAGTGAAAGTCGACGGAACCGAGGATCCCGTCGAAGGCTACCACGTCTTTGTCGGCGGAGGGTTCGGTGCCGATAAGAAGCGACTGGGCCGCCAGTTAATCAAGAGTGTTCCTGCCGGCCCGGAGCTTCATCAAAAAATCGAAAGCCTTCTCAAAGTTTATCTGGAAGGGCGCCAAAGCCGGGAATCATTTCTGGACTTCACCTCCAGACACTCGATCGAAGACCTTGAATCCATGCTCGCTGCATGAGTATCGAATCCTCCATCAACCTGATTGACGAATTGCTCCGGGAACAGCAGTCACTCACTGCTGTGGAACGATTCTCTCAGTTTCATGAAAAAGGAGGCGAGCCCGAACTGGCGAATCAATACCGTGACCTGATCCCGCTTTCGAAACCGGGAGTCGGTGAGCAATATAGCTTTGAAGTTGACCTTGAAGCATGCAGCGGTTGCAAGGCGTGCGTGACCGCCTGCCACAGTCTCAATGGTCTCGATGAAGGAGAATCCTGGCGCGATGTCGGAACGCTTGTCAGCGAAGACGAGGGAGTCGCAACCCAACAGACTGTTACCACCGCCTGCCACCACTGTGCCGATCCGGCCTGTGCCAACGGCTGCCCCACTTTGGCATACGAAAAGGAGGCCGATACCGGAGTGGTTCGTCATCTTGATGATCAATGCATCGGATGCCAGTACTGCACCCTGACATGTCCCTACGATGTGCCGAAGTACAATGACCGGCTCGGGATTGTCCGGAAATGCGACATGTGTCAAAGCCGTCTCAACGAAGGAGAAGCGCCCGCCTGCGTCCAGGCCTGTCCCAACGAGGCGATCAAAATTCGCGTTGTTGGAACGGAAGAAATTATTGATCGAAACCGCGTGAATTCCTTTCTTCTTCCGGGGACCGCTCCATCGGAAATTACACAGCCATCCACCCGGTTCGTCAATCTTCGAAAGACTCCCGGCGCTATACCGGAACCTGCGGACAAGGAGGATCTAACTCCCGCCCATGCCCACACGCCTTTAGCGGTCATGTTAGTGTTAACTCAGGCTGCAGCAGGGATTCTGCTTTTCGATGGCTTGAGTAGATTTATCGGGATGCGTCTCAGTCCTCAACCCGAATGGCATGCCGTTCTTGGTGCACTCCTCGCCGTCGGGGGAATCATCGGAGCCACGTCCCACCTCGGAAGGCCACTACAAGCCTGGCGAAGCTTTCTGGGCTGGAGGAAATCCTGGCTCAGCCGGGAAATTCTCATCTTCGGACCGTGGGCGGGAATCTCCCTCGTTTACGCCGCTTCTCTGTATTTTACGATTCCGAACTGGATACACTTCGGCCTCGCCCTGGGAGCGATCGGAGCGGGCCTGCTGGGAGTCTTTTGCTCGGTAATGGTCTACGTATTTACCCGCCGGCCCTACTGGAGTTTCCCACAAACTTCAGTTCGTTTTGGCCTGACTCTTCTGGGGCTCGGGTGCATCTTTGTTTTTCCTTTGCTAGCCGCTGCAATCCTCGCTACCAAGATTGGTTTCGAAATTTTTCTGGCCATCGAAAGCTTTTCCCCTTTTCCAAAATCCGCCCGACGACTTGCCGGTCCTTTAAACCGGGTGTGGCGTGAGCGACTGCTTCTCGGATTCTTTGGAGTCGTATTATTGCTAGTATCTCCAACCATCCCCGGATTGATCATCGTCGGGTTCGGATTTTCATTCGCCGGGGAATTTTTGGCCCGTTCTTTATATTTTCGTGCGGTGGATCATCCAAAAATGCCGGGAGGAGTGAACCCGCAATGAGTCTGCTCGCTGACAAGATTGCCCAGCTCGGAAACCGGATCCGGAGTCATACAGGTCCTCTCACCGAACAGCTTGTTCGTCGCCCCGGTGATTTTGGTCTTGGCCAAATTCCGGAACGCCTTGCCCCGGATTCAACGACATCAATGACCTGCGGGTTTTGTTCGACGGGATGCTCACTCAAGATTCACTTGAAGGACGGACAGGCGACAAACCTGACTCCCGAACCCAACTATCCCGTCAACACCGGAATGGCCTGTCCAAAGGGATGGGAAGGGCTTGCACCTCTTGCCGCACCCGACCGGGCTACAGCTCCATTGCTTCGCGAAAAACGCGGAGCAAATCCCAAAGAAATCGACTGGGCGGCGGCGGCCAATCATTTCTGTGATCGGATGAAAAAGACGATGGAGAAACACGGCCCCGAGTCGGTCGCCTTCCTCAGCACAGGCCAGATTTGCACCGAAGAGATGGCCTACCTCGGTGCCTTTGCAAAATTTGGAATGGGAATGCTTCATGGCGACGGGAACACCAGGCAATGCATGGCGACTGCGGTACGCGCCTACAAAGAGTCCTTCGGTTTCGATGCTCCGCCCTACACTTATGCAGATTTCGAGGAGTCGGATGTGATCGTCTTAATTGGATCCAATCTCTGCATCGCCCATCCCATCATGTGGCAGCGCGTGCTGCAAAATGAGCGGACACCGGAGATCATTGTCATCGATCCCCGAAAAACTGAGACAGCAATGCAGGCGACACAACACGTCGCCCTCGCCCCGAAGTCAGACCTTGTCCTTTTCTACGGGCTCGCTCAACTTCTCATCGAACGGGAGCAGATCGACGGTGAGTTCATTGCCAAGCACACTTCTTCGTTCGAAGAATTCCGCAAACACCTCAAGGATTTTACTCCGGAATACACTTCAGCCGAAACAGGTATCGGAATCGAAGAATTGACTCAGTTGGCCGATCTGATTGGCAGTGGCAAACGGGTTTCATTCTGGTGGACGATGGGCGTGAACCAGGGACACGAAGCAACCCGAACCGCGCAGGCCATTATCAACCTTGCCCTGATGACCGGAAACATCGGAAAACCCGGGACCGGCGCGAACTCCATCACCGGTCAGTGCAACGCCATGGGATCGCGATTGTTCAGCAACACGACGGGACTCCTCGGTGGACACGATTTTACGAACGAGGGCGATCGCGAAAAGGTCGCGGCGGTCCTCGGCATTGAATCTGAGAAAATTCCCGACCGGAACAGCCTCGCCTACGATCAAATCATCGAGGGAATCTGCGAAGGAAAAATCAAAGCCCTTTGGGTTATTGCGACCAACCCGGCCCATTCCTGGATCGGACGAAATGAGTTCGAAGCCATTCTGGGTAAGCTCGATTTTCTCGTGGTCCAGGATATGTATCACACCACTGAGACTGCCCAACACGCCGATCTCCTCTTGCCTGCGGCCGCGTGGGGGGAAAAGGAAGGGACCATGATCAATTCCGAACGCCGCATTGGCCTGGTTAAGAAAGTGTCGCGCGCACCCGACCAGGCTCTCAGCGATTTCTCGATCTTCAAACTCCTCGCAAACACCTGGGGATGCGGAGACATGTTTCGCGGGTGGCAGACTCCCGAGGACGTTTTTAAAATTCTGCAGAAATTAAGTGAGGGGCAACCCTGCGACATTTCCGGCATTGAGGGATATGACGAAATCAATCATGTCGGCGGAATCCAATGGCCCTTCCCATCTGATCTCAAAAAGAACCCCGGACAGGAGCGGCGCCTCTTTGAAGATGGAAAGTTTTTCACAGACGATCAACGCGCCCGGTTTATTTTCGCCGACCGGCAACCGGATCCCGAAGCGCCTGACGGAACTTTCCCTCTACGGCTCCTGACAGGCAGAGGCAGCTCCGCCCAGTGGCACACCCAAACCCGCACCGGAAAATCCAAAGTCCTGCGCCTGCTCGGACCGAAAGGGAACCATCTCGAAATTCACCCGGTCGACGCGAAGAAAGCGGGACTGGTCAGCGGCGAAACGGTCCGCATTGTGTCCCGACGCGCCGGCATTTTAGCAAAAGCGTTTGTCACTTCTGCAGTTCCGATCGGATCTGTCTTTGTGCCGATGCACGACTCGGAGACAAACAGACTTACCCTGGCCGTTTTTGATCCCCATTCCCGCCAGCCCTCATACAAGTCCTGCGCAGTACGAGTTGAAAAATAAAATTGAGTGTTCCTGCTTGAATGGTCGCGATGCTCCGGTCAGATTATGACACATGAATCCCAATTCCATTGTTAGCATCCACCCCTACTTCAAACCTCACGAAGGAAAGCTGGAAGAGTTCAAAGCAGGTTTTCAAGAGTTCATCGAGAAAACGTCTACTGAGGAAGGCTGCCTTTACTATGACTTTTCCGTCTCTGACGATCTTGTCTTTTGTCGCGAAGCTTACGTCAACGGTGACGCGGCTCTGGCTCATCTCGAAAATGTCGGAGAAAACCTGGGTGAGGCCCTTGCTATTTCCGACCTGATTCGTCTCGAAGTTCACGGCGCCGCAGCCGAGCTCGACAAAATGCGCGATGCCCTGAAAGATTTGCCGGTGCAGTGGTTTGTCCTGGAATGCAGCCTGGAAAAATAAGAGCTATCCCGAGTGACTCTCAGTAGTCCTCGCCATTGAGGCTCTGAGAAACATTCTCAAGCCAGGCAGTTAAATCCGCATTCATCTGCTCGACGAGATCGCGATACTGATCGGCAACGTTGTGGTCTTCACGGGGATCTTCGGCCAGGTTGAAGAGTTCCCATTTTACCTTTTTCATATCGCTGGATGAGGCGCGATGAAGCTTCCAATCACCTGAAATCCAGGCGGCGTTGCCCGGGTAAACTCCGGGAGGAAATCGTTGGTGAGGAACTTTCTCCACCCGCTTAGTGACCCGGTTGACCTTCTTGTCACTCCAGTTTTCGAAGGTCGGAAACACCTTGGAAACAGGCCCGGCTGGATTCGTAAAGTGCCCCGGAACATTAGCGTTCCAAAACCCCATCGATTTAGGGCGAACAGCCATTTCACCCTTTAACAAAGGAAGAAGGCTGATTCCGTCCAGCACTGGTCCTGAATGCTCGATTCCTGCGATATCGAGAAGGGTGGGGAAAATATCCGTGGTATTACACTTCATCGCTGAAGATCGAGCTTCACTGATTCCAGTGGGCCACTCCAAGATGGCAGGAACCCGCAGTCCTCCTTCGAAGAGTTTGTGTTTACTCCCTTTGTAGCCTCCGGTGCTGCCGACTTTCTTCAAAGCGCCGTTGTCGCTGGTGAACCAGAGAATGGTATCGTCACGAATCCCCAATTCATCCAGACCATTCCGGAGCTGGCCAAAAGCGCGGTCAATGCCCGTAACTTCCCCCAGAAAATCCTGATTCTTCTTAGGCTGATTCGCATAAAGAGCTTTGTCTTGAGGTGCCGCCCGATGGGGATAATGCGGTGAACCAAACCAGATTACTGCAAATATCGGGGATTCCCCCTTCGAGGCTTCCGCGATCCATTCGAGAGCGAAATCAACCGTCGCGGCGCTGCTCTCACCTCGAATCTTTTCTTCACGCCCCTCGTTACTCATCACGGGATTGTTGTCGTAAAAATTCGGAGAGCTCACCCACCGGTCGAACCCGTTCTTCCCGGGATTCACCGGACTGTCAGCGCGCACAGAGCCGAGATGCCATTTACCAAAATGGCCGGTGAGGTAACCATTTTCCCGCAACACCTCAGCGATGGTCGTTTCCTGAGGGCGAATAGAATGCCCCCAACTGAAAACGCCCATCCGGTTGGGATGCCGGCCCGTGAGAACACTCGCCCGGGTCGGAGAACAGGACGGAGCGGCAGCGTAAAAGGAATCGAAGCGAAAACCCGATGCGGCAGCAGCGTCCAGATTCGGGGTTCTCAAGACCGGATGGCCATTGTAGGCCACATCGCCCCAGCCTTGATCATCGGACATGACGAGGACGATATGGGGACGCTCCTTAGCAGAAGAAGGTGCAGGCTTATCCCCGGTTTGAGCGAATGCCTCTGCGTGAAAGCATGCAATTGCGCAGACCACCCATTTGGTTCCCAGTTTCAAATTTTTATTCCCCCCTTGAACGACAGACTATTTCTACTTTAGAATATCTCAAGATCAAACGATTCAAGCTCGAGAAGCCATAGCTAAAAATGAGCTGCCAGAGAAATAAGAGGGACAGCGCAGACTGAACCTTCTTTCCTCCGAATTGACAAAGACAGGCAATTCATCGAACTTGAGGTCGGAATGAAGGGATCCCTCGCCATTTTCACAATCGTCTGTCTGCAGCTTGCTGCAGTTCAGTTTTGCATTTGTGATATGTCGCACACAGGGGAGCAATCACCCCTCACTCACCCCTGCTGTGCCATCGATCCAGCTGAAAAGGGAAGTCAAAATTCAGATGAATCCTGCCCACATTGCGAGCAGATGGCTCCGCTGGTGATGGGAGCGCCCTTGAAGGCGATTTCCGCTCCGGGATCTAAGTTCACCGTATTGCTTTCCCCTCTTCCCGTTTTGGAGTGCTGTCTTCCTGATCGGCAATCAATTGCCGCCCAATTCTCTGTTTTGACAGACTATGCCCCTCCCCTGTCGGGTGGGACCTCGCGTGCCGTTCTCGGTGTGTTTTTGATTTGAAGAATCGGATAAGCTTCCTGTAGATCAATCGAGACACTTTTGAGGTTTCGATTCTTCGCAACTTTTCCGTCCTCTTTCTTTTTTCAGAAACACCTAAGCATGTACTCTATTCGAAAATCTATTGCCCTTTTCGCTCTGCTGTCGATCTCCCTTGTTTCGGCGCAGGAGAATTATCTCGCCGAAGCACTCCGGACGAACCCGGAAGTCACCACTGCCTACGAAGCCTATATTGCCGCGACAAAACGCGGAACGCAGGCGCGTGCTCTCGACGAGCCGATGTTCAGCTACTCTGAATTCATCAACAATGTGGAGACCCGGACAGGTCCACAGGAACGAATCTTTGCCATTTCTCAAAACCTTCCCTGGCCGGGGGTTCTGAAACTGAAGGGGCGCGTAGCGGATGCCGAAGCTCAGGCTGCCTTTGCCCGCTACGAAATCAGGCGTCGCGAAGTACTGGAAAATGTCGGACTCGCTTTTATCGAGTACGCCTACCTTAAAAACGCCACCGATCGGGCAGAAGAGAATCTTGAACTCCTTGAGCAATTAAAGCCTGTCGTGGAGGAACGCGTTCGCGCCGGCGCCTCCTTGTCGACCAGCCTTCGGCTCGACGTGGAACTGGCGGTGACGAAACAGGAGTTGGAAACCCTCAAACAGCAGCGCCCCGGTCTCGACGCTCAACTGCAAGTTTTAGTGGGAAGGGAACCGGGCGAAAAACTGCTCCCGTGGCCCTCTCTTTCGTCCACTCCCCCCACCGCAGCATCGCTTGAGAATATTAAAAATTCAGCCATCAATCAGCACCCCCGCATCACTCTGGCTAACGCCATGATCGAGACCGCAATGCGGCGGAAAGATCTTGCCGACAAAAGCAAAAAGCCTTCTTTCTCTCTGGGAGCCAATGCCATTCAAATCGGTGACGGGGGCGAAGCGGCCAATGGTGTCACTCTAGGGGTAAAGCTTCCCATTCGAAGGAAAAAATACCGGGCCGAAGAAGAGGAAGCTGCCGCCATAACGAGACAGGCCGACGCCTCTTTGAACTCAGTAATTCAGCAACTTTCGGGCGAAGCAGTCCGTCTCCACGCGACGCTGAAGGAAGCGAAACAGCGGCTCCGAAATTACGATGATGAACTCATCCCCGCCTCGCAGCAGGCGGTGGATTTGACTCAGGAAGATTTCCGGACGGGCAAGGCCTCCCTCACCGATCTGATCGAAGCCGAACGAATCCTTCTCGACCTGCAACTGATGCGAACTCGCGCGCTCGCCGATGCCCACAAGGCCGCCTGGAAAATCCGCGCGCTCACTGAACCCGGACCCTCATCTTCGAAATGAATCTGAAAAAATTCCTTCCTGTTCTGATTGCCCTGATCCTTGGGCTCGCCGCCGGCGCATTATTTTTCCGCGGGGGCGGAGGAGATCACAGCATGCACAATCACTCTTCCGGTGGTGATACTGGAAAAGCAAAAGGTGCGGCCGGTGATGTCTGGACTTGTTCGATGCATCCCAGCGTCCGCGCTCCAAAGCCGGGCAAATGTCCCATCTGCGCGATGAATCTCATCCCAGCGAGAGCTTCAGGAGGCAGTGGAGAAGGACGGGAATTCTCTATGTCAGAAATTGCGAAGTCACTCGCTGGAATTCAAACTTCCTCAGTGAAGCGGTTCTATCCGGAGGCTGACGTACACCTCTACGGAACCGTCGAATACGATGAAACGAAAAAGAAAACAATCTCGGCCCGGTTTCCCGGACGCATCGACCGGCTCTTTATCGACTTCATCGGAATCCGCGTGACCGAGGGGGATCACCTCGCCACCATCTACAGCCCCGAACTGCTGGCGGCACAAACCGAACTGCTGACGGCGAAACGATTTAATAACGAATCCGGAATTCGTATCGGGAGAGACAAGCTGAGACTATGGGGATTTTCCGAAGATCGAATCGAGGAGATCGAAAAATCAGGGAAGACATCGGACCATTTGACCATCGATGCCCCCGCCTCCGGGATTGTCACCCATAAGAATGTCAGTGAAGGGAACTATGTCGAAACGGGAATGCCCCTTTTTACCATCAATGACCTCAGCCAATTGTGGATCGTGTTGGATGCCTACGAATCCGACAAGCCCTGGCTGCGTTTCGGGCAGTCAGTCACCTTTACCGCAGAGGCCCTACCGGGGAAGAAATTCGAAGGTCGAATTTCCTTTGTGGCACCCGAGCTAAGCACAAAGACACGAACTTTTTCCATCCGGGTGAACATGGACAACAGGGAGGAACGATTGAAGCCGGGCATGTTTGTCCGTGGCATCGTCAATGCCAAAGTAGCGGGAGAAGGCAAGGTCATAGATCCTTCACTTGCCGGAAAATGGATCAGCCCGATGCATCCCGAAATCGTCAAGGACACCCCCGGAAAATGTGATGTCTGCGGCATGGATCTCGTTCCGGCAGATAAACTCGGCTACACCGTTGCCAAAGCGGAAGGAAAGCCTCCTCTGACTGTGCCGGTGAGCGCCGTTCTAAACACTGGAAAACGTTCGGTCGTTTATGTCGAGAAACCCAATGCGAAAGAACCGACTTACGAGGGCCGGGAGATTCTCGTGGGACCCCGCGCAGGAGACGTCTATCTCGTCGAGGCCGGACTTCGCGAAGGGGAGCGGGTCGTTACCGAAGGCGCCTTTGTGATCGACAGTGCCCTGCAAATTCAGGCCCGCCCCAGCATGATGATGCCCAAGGATGGGGCGGCACCTCTTTACCGGCAGTTTGAGTTAGAAGATAAATTTCTCACCGCAGTCGATCCGGTCGTCCAGAAATATTTCGACATCCAATCAGCTCTGGCGAGTGACGATTTTACAGCGACACAAGCCGAAGCGGCGAAACTTGCATTGGCACTGGGCAAAGTACCTGTCCCTGTCCTGGAGAAGGAAGCTGCCAATGTCTGGCTTGGTTTGAAAGACCGGATGACGGCTGCTGCGGGAGAATTCGGTGCCGCCGGAGATATCAAGGCAGCGCGCGTCGCCTTCGAACCTTTGACCAAAATTGCCGAAGAACTGGTCCGCCGCTTCGGAACCGGCGAAATCGCCGTTTATCAGGCCTACTGCCCGATGGCTTTTTCCAACAAGGGCGCCAATTGGCTGCAGAAAAATGAAGAACTCCGCAATCCGTATTTCGGATCCTTGATGCTGAGCTGTGGTGAGATCAAGGAACAGCTCGCTGGCAAGTCTCCTGAAATGGACCACAAGGAAATACACTCGAAAGCAAAGGATCCGGCCGACAGGAAATCCGCATCTCCGGAAGAAAAGGAGAAAGCGGAATGAGTAGCGATTCTCCTAGCGGACCAGTGGCGCAATTCATTCGGTTCTGCCTCACAAACAAGCTGATCGTGATTCTCATCGCGCTCATGCTTTTTGTTGCGGGGATAATCTCAGCACCCTTCGATTGGAAACTCGGTAGCGATCCTGACCTTCGCGTTCCAGTCGATGCGATTCCCGATATCGGCGAAAACCAGCAGATCGTGTTTACGGAGTGGATGGGGAGATCGCCACAGGACATCGAAGACCAGATCACCTACCCGCTGACGGCTGCTCTTCTCGGAATTCCAGAGGTCAAAACGATCCGAAGTTACTCTTATTTCGGATTCTCCAGCATCTACGTGATTTTCAAAGAAGACGCCGAATGGGACTGGTCACGGGCCAAGATTTTGGAAAAACTGAACAGCCTCCCCGGGGGCACGCTCCCTCCGGAAACCAGCCCTACTCTTGGTCCTGATGCCACCGCGCTGGGACAGGTTTTCTGGTATACACTCGAAGGTCGGGATACTGAGGGAAAACCCGCGGGTGGCTGGGACCCTCAGGAACTGCGCAGCATCCAGGATTATTTTGTCCGCTACGCCCTCCAATCCACCGACGGTGTCGCCGAAGTTTCTTCCATCGGGGGATTTCAACGCGAGTACCAAATCGATGTAGACCCCGATGCAATGCGGGCCTTTGGAGTAAGGCTCGAACAGGTCTTCGCTGCAGTCAAAGACGCCAACCTCGATGTCGGCGCCCGCACCATTGAGATCAACCGGATCGAGTATGTCATCCGGGGACTCGGATTCATCAAGTCACTCGATGATCTTCGCAAAACCGTAGTCATGGCTCCGGGAAACACTCCGATCACCCTCAACGAGATCGCAGAAATTTCATTCGGACCAGCTCTTCGTCGCGGCATACTCGACAAGGCGGGCGCAGAAGCTGTCGGTGGGGTGGTGGTCGCAAGGTATGGAGCTAATCCGATGGCGACGATCGATAAGGTGAAAGAAAGAATTAGGGAAATCGCCGACGGTCTCCCTAAGAAGACTCTCGAGGATGGAACGGTCAGCCAGGTCACCATCATTCCGTTTTACGACCGGTCAGGATTGATCAGTGAAACCCTCGAGACACTCAAGGTCGCCCTCACCGAGGAGATTCTCATCACCATCATCGTGGTGCTTTTGCTATTGTTTCACCTTCGCAGCTCCGCTCTCATTTCCCTCTTGTTGCCCGGAGCTGTCCTCCTCACTTTTCTGGCAATGAAACAATTCGGCATCGACGCCAATGTGGTTGCTTTGTCAGGGATCGCCATCGCCATCGGAACGATCGTCGATATGGGGATCGTTTTGTGTGAAAATGTGCTCAAGGCGCTTGACGATGCCGACGAGGATGAATCGAGGCTCGAAGTAATCTTCCGGGCCTGCACCGAGGTCGGCGGCGCTGTTCTGACTGCGGTAATGACAACGGTGATCAGCTTCCTTCCCGTTTTCGCAATGGAAGGTGCCGAAGGAAAACTTTTCAAACCTCTCGCCTACACCAAGACATTCGCCCTCGTTTCATCGGTGATACTTGCCCTTGCGCTGCTGCCCCCTCTCATCCACCTGCTCTACCGGAAACGGATCGACCGGGTCAGCCGACGGCATCCGAAAGGCCACCGTATCGCCCTGATCTCTCTCGCTGTTCTCGTGGCTCTTTACATGGGGAGTTCATGGGAACCACTCGGACCGGCTCACGGAATTTTGAATCACATTTTCGTGATTGTATTGATCGGACTCCTGCTCGCACTGGTGTGGGGATTCATGTCCATCTACGAGAGGGTCCTCCGATTTTTTCTGAGAATGAAATGGATTCTCATGGTCCTGGTCCTCTCCGTCATCACCTGCGGCGTTCTCATCTGGCAAAGCCTCGGAGAGGAGTTCATGCCTTCGCTGGACGAGGGATCTTTCCTCTACATGCCCACGACGATGCCGCATGCTTCTATCGGCGAAGCCAAGCGGGTTCTGCAACTCCAGGACAAGGCCATCAATGCGATTCCCGAAGTCGAGATGGTCGTCGGAAAAATCGGACGGGTCGACAGTTCCCTGGATCCGGCACCCGTTTCAATGGTGGAGACCATCATCACCTACAAGCCCGAATGGGGTGTCGATGAGAATGGAGATCGCGTGCGCCAGTGGCGGGACGAATTCAAAACTCCAGATGATATCTGGAAAGAAATCACCCGGGTCGCCCAACTTCCCGGGGTAACCTCGGCTCCCCAACTTCAGCCTATCGAAACCCGGATTGTGATGCTGCAAACAGGGATGCGGGCACCGATGGGTTTAAAGGTCCGGGGACCTGATCTTGAATCGCTCGAGGATGCTGCTTTAAAAATTGAAGCAGTACTCAAAGGCGCGCCCGGAGTAGATCCCTCCACCGTCTTTGCTGATCGAGTCGTGGGGAAACCCTATCTCGAAATTAACATCGACCGCGAGGCGATCGCCCGATACGGCATCAGCATCAAACGGGTTCAGGATGTCATCGAAGTGGCTGTGGGCGGGAAACGCGTCACCACCACTGTCGAAGGGCGGGAGCGGTATCCTGTGCGGGTTCGTTACCTGCGCGAACGTCGCGACAGCATCGAAGAGTTGGCCGAAATCCTCGTGCCGGCACCGGACGGAACCCAGATCCCCATGGGGCAACTCGCATCGATCGATTTTGTGCGCGGTCCTCAGGCCATCAAGAGTGAGGACACCTTTCTCGTCGCCTACGTAATTTTCGACAAGATGAAAGGATGGACAGAGGTCGATGTGGTTGAGGCTGCCAGCAAAACTCTTGAAGATCACCAAGAATCCGGGGACCTGAATCTGCCCGAAAACGTGACTTACAAATTCACCGGCACTTACGAAAACCAAGTCCGCGCTGCAAAGAAACTCGCACTGATTCTGCCTCTGGCTCTGGTCCTGATTTTCATCATCATCTATCTTCAGTTCCGGGTGGTGAGCACTTCTCTCCTCGTCTTCAGCGGAATTTTTGTGGCCTGGTCAGGAGGATTTATATTAATCTTCCTCTACAACCAACCCTGGTTCCTCGACTTCTCACTTTTTGGAGTCGACTTCCGCAATTTGTTTCAAATCGGCCAGATCAATTTAAGCGTCGCGGTGTGGGTTGGCTTTCTCGCCCTTTTTGGAATCGCCACCGATGACGGGGTCATCATGGGCACCTACCTGCAGCAGAAATTCAGGGAGAACGAACCGGATGACATTCCATCAATCCGCGACACCACGGTGGAGGCTGCGGTGAAACGAAATCGCCCGGCCATGATGACAACCGCCACCACTTTGCTCGCTTTAATCCCTGTCCTGACAAGTACTGGCCGCGGCTCCGATGTCATGATTCCCATGGCGATCCCAACTTTTGGAGGAATGACCTTTGCGGTCCTCACCGTATTTGTCGTCCCCACACTTTATTGCTGGATTGAAGAAGTCCGGCATTCCCATAAGAAGAGAAAAACCCAACAAGCAAAATTATGAAACTGATCCAAAAAATCCACATCGCCACTCTCAGCGCCGTCCTCGCCTTCGGCCTGGTTGCTTGCACAGAAGAAAAAGATGGCGACAAGCCAGCGCCCTCATCGGACGGCTACTCCATGACGACCTGCCCGGTCTCTGGAGAAAAACTCGGCAGCATGGGTGACCCCGTTGTTATGACTCACGAAGGAACAAGCGTAAAACTTTGCTGTGATCACTGCACCGACAAGTTCAAAGCCGACCCGGCCAAGTATGTCGCGATGGTGAAAGAGGCAAAATAGCTCACAGCCCGCGACGGTCCATTTCCTCTGTGAAATGACGATAGAAAGCATCCGCCACCGGACCGGGGCGGGTGCTTCTTCGTCTAAGGGAGCCAATCAACCTCGTTGGTTTTGGATTGGCGAGACGGAGTAGTTTCACCCCATAAAGTTTTGCGGCGGCAGCTGCCATTTCGGGAACAATGGAAACTCCCAGGCCTGCTCCGACTAAACTGAGCAGGGTGTCCAGCTGCCCGCATTCAAGACGTTCCGGGCGGCGTGAGGTCTTACAAGTCTCAATGACCTGGCCGCTGAGGCAATGCCCCTCCGAAAGCAGGATCAATTGATCTTGGGGGACATTCTTCAAAGGAACCCTCTCCCCGCTTACTGCCAGTTCATGCTTCTGTGGCACCGCGAGTAACAACGACTCACGAAAAATCACCCGTTGATGCAGTGACCTCCCCGACAATTCACTTTTCTCCACATCACTGGCAATCGCGAAATCAATTTCACCGCCGCTCAATGCCCCGACAAGACGATGAGTAAAATCTTCCCGAATGTGAATCTTCACTTTCGGGTGTTCCTCGATGAAGGAAGCGATTATGCGCGGGAGCAGAAAGGGAGCAATCGTGGGGATTACGCCGACCTTTACTTCGCCCTCCAAAACTTCGGATCGTTGTTCGAACTCGGCACGAAGTGAATCCATTTCGGAAATCATCTTTCGAGCCCGCGTCAGAACCAGTCCACCGGCACCGGTCAACTCCACTCCCCGACGGCTTCTTTTCAACAGGGGCTCACCCAGTTCCTCCTCCAGATTCAGGATTTGCTGACTGAGTGAAGGTTGCGCGATCGACAGCTTCTCAGCAGCGGAGGTAAAGCTGCCTGCCTCGACGACAGCGGTAAAGTAAGTCAGTTGCCGGATGTCCATTATTCCATAGGAGAATCCTATATCTTCTATTTGTATACAATATTTTTCAGATATTAAAACCGGGGCCAATGTGAGCACATACCAGAAAGAACACTATGAACAATCACAAGACCATGACCACCACCGGAGGCAATCCCGTCGCCGACAATCAAAATTCCCTGACAGCCGGGCCACGTGGCCCTGTCCTGATGCAGGACTACCAGCTGATCGAGAAATTGGCCCACCAGAATCGAGAGAGAATCCCGGAACGGGTAGTTCACGCCAAAGGGTCCGGCGCTTTTGGAAAACTGACTATCACTCATGACATCACCCGCTACACCAATGCGTCGATCTTTTCTCAAGTTGGGAAAGAGACCGAAACCCTCCTCCGTTTCTCCACCGTCGCCGGGGAGCGGGGTGCTGCCGACGCCGAACGAGATGTCCGCGGATGGGCACTGAAATTCTACACCGATCAGGGCAACTGGGACCTCGTGGGAAACAACACCCCTGTATTTTTCGTTCGGGATCCGCTCAAATTCCCCGACTTCATCCACACTCAAAAGCGCCACCCGAAAACCAATATGCGTTCGGCAACAGCAATGTGGGACTTCTGGTCCTTGAGTCCCGAAAGCCTTCACCAAGTTACCATTCTGATGTCTGATCGCGGTTTACCAAAAAGCTATCGGCATACCAACGGCTACGGGTCGCACACCTACTCGTTCATCAATGCCGACAAGGAAAGGTTCTGGGTGAAGTTCCATTTCAAGACTCGCCAGGGAATTGAAACGCTGACCAACCGCGAGGGCGAAGCCATCATCGCAAAGGATCGGGAGTCCTCTCAGAAGGACCTTTTTGGATCCATCGAGAAAGGCAACTTTCCGCAATGGGACTTCAAGATCCAGGTGATGCCGGAAGCGGATGCAGCGGACTACCACCTCAACCCTTTCGACCTGACAAAAGTCTGGCCTCATGCTGACTACCCACTCATCGATGTGGGGGTTCTCGAACTGAATCGAAATCCTGAGAACTATTTTGCGGAAATCGAACAGGCGGCCTTCAGTCCGTCCAACATCGTCCCCGGTATCGGTTTCTCGCCCGACAAGATGCTGCAGGCCCGGATTTTCTCCTACGCGGATGCCCATCGCTATCGGGTCGGAACCTGGTATGAAGCGCTTCCGGTGAATCAAGCGAAGTCAAAAGTGAATCACTATCACATGGATGGATCGATGAACTTCACCAACCCGGAAGGCGGAGATGCCTACTACGAACCAAACTCCATGGGAGGCCCGGCCGAAGATTCCGACTTTTCCGAGCCACCGCTCGCTCTCCCGGCGGATTTCGCAGACCGATACGACCATCGCGAAGGAAATGACGATTACACTCAGCCGGGAAACCTGTTCCGCCTGATGGACGACGAGCAGAAAGCTCAGCTTTTTCAAAATATCGCCGAAGCAATGGACGGAGTGCCTCAGGAAATTATCGAGCGGCAGCTGGCTCATTTTGACAAAGCAGACCCAGCCTACGGCGATGGTGTCCGAAACGCTCTTCAATCCAACTGAAAGGAAAAACCGATGACGACTGAACAGGAATTACAACGATTCGCCGAGCTGCAAACCATCGCATTTGATTGCGCACGGACCGGTGAAACAGAAACTCTCCAACCCATGATTGATGCCGGGCTTCCGGTCGATCTTCAGGATGAGAAAGGAAACAGCTTTCTGATGCTGGCAAGCTACAATGGCTGGTTAGAGACCAGCCGGATGCTGCTGGAACGGGGTGCCGAACCCGATCTTCGTAACAAACGGAACCAAACTCCGCTGGGAGGTGTTGCCTTCAAAGGAGACCGTGAAACCGCAGAGCTCCTGCTCGAGTTCGGCGCTGAAGTCGAAGCCAACCAGGGAGGAGGACAAACACCTCTTTTGTTCGCCAAACTCTTTGGACGGACAGAAGTCGCCACTCTCCTCGAAAAAGCCGGAGCCGATTCTGATCGAAAAATTAAATGGGGCATGACTCCGGCCCGTTGGTCGGCCTTGACCTCCCCGATTCGGAGCGTCGTGCGTCTTTTCAATTCGCATTGATGTGTCTTGCCAATGGCAGACGGAAGAATAGGCTGAACTTGCTATGCGACTTCTGACCGTTTCTTCCGCTGCCTTGCTGGCCTTTTCAGGTATTCCTTCTGCATTAGGAGAAGAGAGGCCGCCTGAGACCCAAACTCTCCAGCCGGGAGTCACCCTCACAGAAATTGCCACCCACCCTGACATTGTCACGCCGACAGGAGTGGATGTCGATGAAAACGGGAAAATCTGGGTCGTTGCCTGCCACACCCACATGCCGCCGGAAGGATACGCCGGTCCGAAGTTTGATGAGATTCTGAGCTTTGACGAAGAAGGAAATCGCAAGGTCTTCTACGACCAGACCTTCCACACAATGGATCTGGAGCTCGGCGAAGATGGCTGGGTATATCTCGCCGAACGGGATCGCATTTTCAGGATCAAGGATCAGGACGGCGATGGCAAAGCCGATGTCGAGGAGGCGATCGCTGACCTGAGCACCGAAGCCGACTATCCTCACAATGGACTCTCTGCTCTCGCCTGGCATCCCGACGGTCAGCTCTATTTCGGGCTTGGGGAAAATTACGCGAAGCCCTGGGTGTTAAAGCCCGCCAAAGGGAAGGAATTTACCGGACGAGGAGAAGGTGCAGTTTTCCGCTGTCAACCGGACGGATCCGAAATGGTCAGAGTCGCCCGGGGGATGTGGAATCCATTCGGAATTACAGTGCGAAAAGACGGGGAAGTTTTTGCCGTGGAAAATGATCCCGGCGAACGCCCGCCCTGTCGGCTCCTTCACATCGTCGAAGGCGGAAACTTTGGGTATCAACGTGCCTACGGAAATGATGCCTATCACCCTTTCGTTGCGTGGAACGGCGAGCTGCGAGGCACCCTGCCGATGATTCACCCGATCGGGGATGGTCCCTGCGGAATTGCGTTTCTGGGTAACGGACTGCTCGTGCCCTCGTGGAGTGATCACAGAATCGACTTCATGCCCCTGCACCAAAAGGGAGCCAGCTTTGATTCCGGTCGAATTCAACTGGTGGGCGGGAGCCGTTACTTCCGACCGGTTTGTATTGCTGCTGATCCCCGGACAGAAAATGGGGACGTGAGAACCTGGTACTTCACCGATTGGGTGGACGGGCGCTACCAGGTTCACGGCTACGGTCGGCTTTGGAAATTGAGCATCAATCTTGAAGAGGCAGCCAGTTGGGTAGGCGAGTTGGGCCTCGAAGAACCCACAGGCGAACTGACGAAAGCCGATCAGTTGAGAAAGGGCAAAGGCACCAAAAACCTGAAAGAACTTTTCAAGATCGCAGAGTCAGAGGATCCCTACCTCGCCGCAGCGGCGATTCAAGCTCTGGGGCCAATGGTGACTTCGTGGGAATTCGCGGATTTTCAGACCTGGTCGGAGTCGGAAAGGATCACCGCAGTTTTGGCAATGCGAGCGGTTCAGGACATGGGCCAACGATGGGTCCCCACATTATTGGACGACCCTTCCGCAGAAATACGCTTCGAGGCGCTGCGCTGGATTGCTGATGAGGTGATGGTCAACGAACTTCTTGCCGTGGAGAAAATGCTGGATCAGCCGGGCTTGGAATTCCCGCTGTTCGAGGCAGCAATGGCCGCACGAAATACGCTGAGCGGAGTTCCTGAAATGGGCATCCGGGATCCTGAAATGCTTCTGGCGAAAGTGACCGATCCCAAGGCATCTCCTCAAATTCGATCCTTCGCCCTGCGGCTGCTTCCCGACCGGGCGCGGCTGGCTTCCTCGGACGGGGCCGCACCGGAACTTCGATTCCCCAGAGGTTTGAAAGTGGACACACTTCGCGAGCTACTCGCGGTTGGGGACGATGGACTGTCGATGGAAGTCATTAGAACCCTGGGAAGTGCGCCTCGAATTGGACAGGGAGTTCTCGCAAAAACCGCTGCCGATGAGAACCAACTCCCTGCGCTTCGTGCCGAAGCGATTGCCGGTTTGGCTCTCGTTGCAGAAACTCACGCTGATTTGCTGGTTCAATTGGCTGACAACGTCGACCCCGGCATTCGCGGGGAAGCGCTCCGTGCGCTGCGCTCCCTCAAACTGAAAGATGAATCCATTCTTGCCCTCGAGCAAATTGCAGAGAAATATCCGGACGCGATTGCTCCCGTTCTAGCAGTGTTTGAAGCCTCGACCCTCATCGAAGGACGACCGCTTCTTTCTGATTCCGAAGCCTGGCTCGACCGACTCGATGCCGTTAAGGAGCCTGTTGATGTGGAGAATGGCAGACGTATCTTTTTTCACAAACGCGTCGGGATGTGTTCCAATTGCCATCGATACAATGGACGAGGAAACATCGTCGGCCCCGATCTGACCCGGATCCATTTATATGGAGAAGGGGGTGCGTTTCTTGAGTCAATTCTCGAACCAAACCGGGCGATCGCGCCGGAATACCTACCGCGTCTGGTTACCTTGAAAAATGGCAAAACTCACACTGGCATCCGCCTGCGCTCATCCACCAGTGAAGTAATCCGCGATTTGAATGGTCAGAATCTCTCCTTCAAACGCGACGACATTGAATCGATGCAGGAACTGCCGGTGTCCTTCATGCCGGCCGGATTACTTTATGGAATGACTGACCGGGAACTACGCGATTTGCTGGCGTTTCTGGAGAGAGGGATGGAGTAAAGGGCTGTGAGCATCTGGCCGAATTCTACTTCTTCGGCTTTTCCCGAACTTGAACAGCCTCGAATTTCGGAAGATCCGCCCGGCGCTTCTCCCAAGTGGATTGAACTTCCCCTGCTTTCCAGATTTTAACATTGTCGATCTCAGCAAGTCCGCCTCTAGGTCCGGCGAGGCCGAAACCAGCTCCACCGCTTGGAGCCGGCCTGGAGAGAACAGAATGCTTTGCGTAGAGAGTTGGCCCGCCCTGAAACTGAATCACAAACTCGTCGCCCTTCAACTCGGCAAGAGCGTGCATCCATTTGCCCGGTTCGTATTTAAAATCCGTAGCCTCGCCGACCTTCAATGATTCGTAGTCGACCAGCAATGACATCCCTTCCTTTGCGTTCATTCTCGCGCGAACGATATGATGACCGAATTCGACAAACGGAACAATGGGCGTTACCCCTCCTTCCGCAAAGCGCACTGAAAATTGCATCACAAATTCTTCCGGTGTGATTGGCGCGCTGACTCGAGGCTCGAGCCCTTTGTGATGCGGCTTCTTTGCCTGATTCTCTTTGGTCGATTCCCGACCGCGCAAAACACCATCTTCAATTTTCCATTGTGTCGCCTGGCGCGGCGCCCACTCCGCTTTATCGACCTTTCCTTCTTTTGAAAAATCGGATTCGAAAACCAAATCCCCTTTCTCCGCGAGGACCGGTTCAGGAAAAGTTTCGCTGGAGTAGACGCTTGTGGTGAGGAGAGCGAAGGCAAGAAGGGTGAATGATTGTTTCATCGGAAAACCATTACCTTGCCAACTCCACACAGACAAGTTCCTTATCGCTTCGTGCGAAAACCTGCGTCCCGGCAAATGCCGGATGGGACCACAATACAGTTCCTTCACGCCGCTGTTTCAAAGGAGTCGTGGGTTCAATGATTTTGGTGCGGTCAATCTCGCTGTACCCTTCCGGTGTAAGTTTCGCGATGATCAATTCCCCACGCTCATTGAGCATCCAGGTCTTGTCACCATTGCGAACCATGAATGCTGTGCTCCAACGACCTTCTGGAGTTGCCTCCGCGCTCTCCCAGACACGATCACCTTTCTTCGGATCAAGGCAGCGCATTTGGCCATAACTGTCGATACCATAGATGTGATCTTTGTAATAGTATGGCGGACTGATCATGTTGTGCAGCGCATCCGTCTTCCGCTCGTTGATACCCTGACGATGCCACAATTCTTTCGCCTCCAGCTTTGCCTGATTCAACTCGATCAAACGCGAACCATCGTAAAAGACCGAGAGAAACATTTTCGTGCCATCTTCATTCAAGGCCGGACCCGGAACATTGATGGGCATTTTATTAGGCTTTGTGGGGATTTCCCAATGCACTGTGCCATCCGACGGATTCATTCCCGCGATCCGAAACCCTGTCCAAACCACCAGGACTCTCTGCCCGGCCTGCTCAATCATAATCGGCGAAACATAAGACGCCTTGTCACTGAAAGCGCGCCACACCTCTTTGCCGGTATTCTTATTAAAAGCGACCACACAGGCTTTGTCAGCCATCGCCCCAAGTTGAACAATAACATTGTCACCTTCAACCAACGGACTGTTGGTCAGCCCCCAAATCGGCATGTCAATATCGTAGAGGCTGCCGGTATCCTGCGCCCAGATGACTTTGCCCGTCTCAGCATCGAGGCAGTGAAGGTGCCCGACTGTTCCCAGCGCCCAGGCCTTTCCGTCTTTAATGGTGACGCTTGCGCGGGGACCGTATCCGTATCCCACTTGTCCATAATTCGCCGGATACGAATGAACCCATAGAGGTTCGCCATTTTTCTGATCAAAACAAAGAATCCGTTCGATCTGTTCTTTCGTTCCCGCAGGACCTCGATCCATTAGATAAACCGCACCACTGGAAACCGTCGGACCACTGTAACCAGCCCCAACCGGAGCTGACCAGGCAGGCTCCAGTTCTTCTTTCCCACCGAAATCTTCCACCAGCCCATCCTGATTCCACAAGCCTGCCCGATCAGGTCCGCGATACTCCGGCCAGTCGGCGGCCGCAAGAAATCCGGCACTGAGAAATAGAACAAGGGAGATTCGAAAGAGACGAAGCATCATAAGAAAACTTGTCTCAGTCCCAACAGATCGCAAACGATTCGATTCGCATCCTTCAGAGTTTTCCTGCCAGCGCCAATCTCAGTTTCTCTCGAAACCAGAAACGATCTTCGTCAGTTGCCGGATTGATAATGGTCGAGTGCGGGTAGGTCTTCGTGGTCGGGCTGCAGGTCTCCCCGACAAGGCTCCAATGCTCCCTTCGCAAGATAGGCACATCCTCCGGGGCGGCCAGAAGGATCGTTTTGAATTGTCCGTCCAGGCCACGGCCGGCAAGTTTTCGATTGAGATTTTCAAACTTGGAAAAGGAAGCAAGAGGATCCTGAAAGTAGTGAAAGCCAAAGATCTGCTTCTCCGGATTTGACTCCAGGGCTGCGAGACTCGATTCAATCTGCTTTCTCTTCAATCCAAGCGCCGGGTTGTGCCAGGGTAACTGAGGAATCTGAAAATAAGCATGGTACCAGTGCTTCAAGGGGGACGCCGGCTGAGCAATGACTCCTCTCTTCACATGCGGCTCATCAATGAGGGCAAAAGGAAAAATCCCGGTCAGACAGTTCCCGATCACGGTGATGTCACGTCCTCCCTCTTTTTGACTAACCCATTGGCTCATCGCCCTGACGTCTTTCAAAATCGGACCGGGGCCATCGACCTGATAAACCCGCCAGTCGTCGGAGAAATCGAGATACCTCGTCGCCCTCAAGGCCCGGTCATACCCGTATGCTTTTTCGCCCAGTATCTCATCCCCGTAAAGACTGGGGATGTAAACCCGGTGCCCCCATGACTCCATTTCCAGGGCGAGATCGAGAGTCCGCGGACTGATGCCGTTGAGAGCATGAAGCAAAAGGACGGGAGACCCGCTGGATCTTTCCGTCCGCCAAACCGGATACTCGACTCTCTTCCCATCCTCTCTGGTCGTCGCGAACCGGGTCTTAATAAAACGCATCTCCGCCGGAGCAGAAATCTTCTCCGTATCGCAATGGGTCTCGCAGGATGAGAAAACGCAACACGTCACCAGCGCGAAACTCACCGTCGCCAATATTTGCAATACTCTCCTCCCTCCCATCGCCGGATGTTAAGCGGCGCGCAGGATCGAGTTCCAGTCAAATCTTCTGAAATACCAAGCGCCCTGCCGCCGCAACCACGGAATGATTCACTCATGGACTTCAAAGAGAGAATGGAACAAACTGTCCGGTCTATGAAAATCCACGCCGGCCTCATTTTCGCTTTTCTCTTTCTCCTCAGCCCATTTTTGAAGGGAGCGGAGAAACCCTACAACGTTCTCTTCATCATCTCCGATGACCTGACCTACACCGCGTTGTCCTGCTACGGAAATGAGTCCTGCAAAACCCCTAACATTGACGCCATCGCCGCGAAGGGAACGCGTTTTACGAGGGCGTATTGCCAGGGGACTTACTGCGGGCCTTCGCGGGCTTCTTTCATGTCAGGCTATTACCCGCATGCGACCGGCGTTCTTGGCTACAAGAATCCCCGCCCTCAAATCGGCGACCGCGAAACCTGGTCACAGCTTTTCAAAAACAACGATTACTACGCAGCGCGAGTTTCCAAAATCTACCATATGGGCGTTCCCGGCGGGATCGAAGTGGGAGGAGATGGCCGAAATCACAACGACTACAACGGTGCCGATGATGAAGCCTCCTGGACCGAGCGCTTCAACAGCCCCGGTCCGGAATGGAAAGCCAAAGGCAATGGCGAAACGCTCGAAGGAAACCCGGACGGCAAACGCCCCGTCGTCGGTGGAAACACATTCGTCGTCGTCGAAGCCGATGGTGATGACCTCGTCCATTCAGATGGAAAGACTGCCAGGAAAGCGGCCGAGCTTCTCGCCAAACACAAAGACAAGCCTTTCTGGCTCGGAGTCGGGTTCGTCCGGCCTCACGTTCCCTTCGTTTCTCCGAAAAAATATTACGAACCGTTTCTCCCTTACGAAACGAACGAACTGCCGCCAAAAATCGCCGGTGACTGGGACGACATCCCTGCTCCCGGAATCAATTACAAAACCAGCAAGAACATGAAAATGGATATCCGCCGGCAGAAAAAAGCGGTCGGGGGCTACTACGCCTCCGTCGCCTACATGGATGCTCAGGTCGGAGTCGTGATGGATGCCCTGAAGGCGAACGGGCTCGAAGACAACACCATCGTCATTTTCACCAGCGATCATGGGTACCATCTTGGCGAACACGATTTCTGGGCCAAAGTCAGCCTGCGCGATGAATCTGCCGGCGTCCCTTTGATCATCAGTGTTCCCGGGAAGGAACCAGCGGTCTGCGACTCCTTTGTCGAACTCTTAGACCTCTATCCATCCACTGCAAAACTCTGCGGTCTTCCGATTCCGGATCGTATTCAGGGAAAAGACATTTCGAAGATGATCGACGACCCCACCCACGAAGTTCGCGAAGCCGCCTTCTCTGTCGCCCCAATGCGTAAAGGCTTTCTGCTAAGAGACCAAAAGTGGTCCTACATTCAGTATGGAGAAAAGGCCGAGAAGGGAATCGAGCTTTTCGATATGGAAAAGGATCCGGAGCAGTACACCAATCTCGCTGAATCAGCCGAGCACACCGAAGTGGTCGCAGGTTTTCGGAAGCAGATGGCGAAGAAGCTTTCGGATCTCCGGGCGAATGATTTGTAGCCCCGAGGTCAGTAAACTTTCTGACTTCACCAAAAGAACCCGTTACCCTCACCGACTCCATCGGGAACGTGGACTACTTGCGCCTCACAAACTTGATCTGCATGAATTTGACGAAACCTTCTTCGTCCTTTTTCGGGACAGACAACACGAGGAGGCGTTCGTCTGCGCTGACTTGAGTGACCGTAGTCTTCTGCAGGATGGGTGTTCCGCCGGGACCTTTGACTTTCGTCGTCCAGTGAACCGTCTTTGACTCTTTGATGTAATCACCGGTCATTTTCGCGGCATAGGGCCCTTGATCGATCACCTTGCCGACCATCATTTTTTCATCGAGGTCGTATCCAACAATGGAGTGAACTTTCGTTGTCTGCCCCATGAACTCTGAGTCGAAGTCAGATGCGATCCAATACTCTCCATAAGAACGGTTTGTCTCTACTCCTTTGAATTCGATTGGTGTTGAGCCCGGCCCCTTTGGCCAGACTTTAATCGAGGCGTCCCAGACTCCGACGGCACCTTTCAATACCTGCAGCTCGATCGGCACTGATTTTTCCTGAGCAGATCCGGAAAAAACGATCCCAAAGAAGAGCGTCAGGATAAAAGTGATTCGATTGTGCATGGTGATTGAAACCTTCATTTGCTATCAATATCACCTCGTATGCCACATCTTCAAAAACTCAATCCAGGGTCTCCGGCACCAGTTCCTCCTAACTGGACAGCCGCTTCTACAGGGATAAACTCCCCCATGTTTCGAATTCTTCTGCTCCTGTCAGTCATTGTACTTTCGCTTTCAGTTTCGACACCATCTTCACATGCGCAACAGCCATGGGAAGATGATTATCGGAGGCTCAGCGCCGTCATTCCCGTCACGGCTCGGGAGGGTGCAGCCATCCTTTCCGCGCCGGTGCACAATGCAACGGTCGTCAAGGAACTGGCAGGTCCGTTCTCATTCTCCGCCCATGGATTCGTAGAGTCGGATGGAGTCCATCTATTCCTTACCGAAGCTGCCTACAATCAGTGGTTGGACAAACAAACAATCCCGGAATGGATTCGGGTCAATGGCAAAGCCGAGTTCCCCCCTTTACCTCGTCTGATCTATCAGGGAAAAGGGATCGATCCGGATACCGGGGAGGAGGCCCGCCGGGAAGTATATGAGGAAACAGTCCCGATCAATCCCATCTCCATCTGGCCGGCGAAATCTCCGGCGGGTCAAGACGTCGTCCTTCCGGTAAAGGTCACTTCGGCAATCGAGAATAAAAGCGGGGGATGGGACGCGGTGTTTACGGTGTATCCCAGTTTTGAATCCAACATCTGGAAATTTGGATTTCCAGAGCCTTCCTACAATCAGCTTTCCGACCCCGCTAACAATGTCTCAAGACGCCTGATTTCGAAGCCGGATATTAAGGAGCTCACTCTTCGCGGGAGCAGCGGAACCGAACGGTTCCTTGGGGTTTTGAAACCGGGCATTGTTTTCAATGCTCATTTCACCGAGGGCAAACTTCACTATCTCGAAGCCGGAGACAACTGGCCACCCGTCGTAGCCGCTTCTCACCTCAGCCCTCCACTTTTTCAGGCTAGTGCCGATTCGGAAATAGTTTTCCGGTTTGGCGTGTCTACACTCGACGGAGTTCATACCGTGATTGAAGTGATGCCGGACAAAGTGACCGGTGCCGATTATACCAATTACAACATGCTCGCACAGTTTGGCCCGCCCTTCCATGAGGATACCGGAATTCCTGAATGGACCATGAGCGAGTGGTCAATCGAATTGAATTCAGACCTGACCGTTCACGTGGTTGCCCCCCTGATGGACGGACGAGGCGCTTCAGGAATGCTGGAACTGGAAGGGCTCGAACTGGGCCCCTCCTACGAAGACGAAATCAAGCTTATGAAATCATTTGTCCAGGTTCGACCGCCGAATCTTCCTGACGCAGCCGGATGGAGATCGATCATTAAAGATAAACTGGGGGCAATTCCAGCAGCCCAACGGATAAAAGAGTCCGATGGCTTTTGAGCTGAGCGGCTCTGATTTTCCTCTCAAAGGTTTTTTGAAGATCATCCAGGTTTTCGATTACATTCTTTCAAAATGACAAAACTCCTTTTCGCAGCCACCTGCCTGGTTTGCACTTCGTTCGCCACGAACCTGGTTGCGCAGTCCCAGGATTCTTCAAGCCCCTTTCCTAAGCTTTCTCTCAAAGCCGACGACCAAATTCTATTCCTCGGCGACAGCATCACTCAGGCCGGGCAATACATTGCTTTTGTCCAGACCTGGCTCTGGGCGAATCATCCCGACTTGAAACTCGACATCGTTAATCTCGGTCTCGGGTCGGAGACCGCCAGCGGTGACAGCGAACCGGATCACCCCTTTCCCCGTCCCTGTGTTCACGAGCGGATCGATCGCATTCTCGCAAAGACCGATCCTGATGTGGTCTTTGTATGCTACGGAATGAACGACGGTATCTACTATCCTCCCGGAGAAGAACGCTTCGCCCATTACCGTGAAGGCATCGACAGCCTCTTGGCAAAATTGGAGAAGGAGGGCCGCAAGATTGTCCTAATGACTCCGCCCCCTTTCGACAAGGAAGCGATGAAAGGAAAAGGGAAGCTCGTCAAAGAAATCGATCCCGATTTTGACTACAGCTGGATGACTCCCTATGCGAATTACGACGAGGTGCTGAAAGGCTATGCCACTTGGATTCTCGAAGAGAAAAAGGACGAAGTGGTGCCCACAGTGAGCCTGCACAAGGCGATGACCGAATGGCTTTCAGCGAAAAGAGAAGTTAATCCGGAATACAAAATGGCCGACGGAATTCATCCGCCAGTGGAAGGGCATTTGGTCATGGCTCTGGAAATCCTTGAAAGCCTGGGAGTCGACAGGGCAAGCGCAGAAATTCAACTGACAGAGCTGACCGGAATTCACATCGGCCCGAAAGCGAGCAATACCAAGGCGACACCTCTCTGGGATTTGATCACCAAGCGTCGGAGACTGCTCAACAGTTCCTGGATCGAGGACGTCGGTCACAAAAAACCGAAGTCGAAGAAGCTGCCCATGCCTCTGGATGAGGCGAAAGCAAAAGCAGCAGAAATGGAAACTGCGATTCGCACTCTCCTGAACGAGTAAGTCACTCGCCCAGTTTCACGCCAAGTACCCAGGCAGGGCTTCCACCGCAATCGTAAATGTTGAGCGGTGTCAGTTGTCCGCTCTCCGCGTCGCGGCTGTAAACGATCAGAGTGTTGGACTTCTGTCCGGCAGCAACAAGCAACCTTTCCCCGCCCGCAATCAGATTGAAGGACCGCGGCGTGTCTTCGGTCGGTGTCTGTCCCCGTGATTTCAGCGCACCGCTTTCGGAATCGACTTCAAATATCGCGATACTGTTGCTGTCTCTTATACACATCTCCGAGCCCACGAGACCGAGGCTGATCTCG
>OJCB01000132.1_pt1 | contig 31249 bp, 23 predicted proteins | sample 1591501 | NCBI WGS metagenome assembly OJCB01 (sample SAMN05416813, study PRJEB24817) | seawater metagenome | isolation source: Sea water | place: Canada:Atlantic | collected 2013-07 | reverse complement strand
ATCTACACTATCCTCTTCGTCGGCAGCGTCAGATGTGTATAAGAGACAGCCCCTTGAGAAGTCGAAATAATCGAAGCAAGACTTCAGAAGTTTCCTAGGCAGGACAAAGAAAACTTCTGAAACCTAAGTCCAACAGCAACTATAACGATTGAAAACGAGGCCAAGACTTCAGAAGTTTCCTAGACAGGACAAAGAAAACTTCTGAAGTCTGAATCCAATAGTAAATAGGCTATGTTATCCAATACACTACTACTTATTCTTCTATTCTTATTCCTCCTAATGATAGGAGCAATATATTTCATCTATGCCAGTCCTCGGCTAACGCCAGAAATCCTACAAGCGATCAAGGACATTCAAAAAGTAGGCCCTCCCGAATTAGTCCACGGACAAGTGGGAATTGCCCAATCTGGCGCCATCAACATCTGGTATGAGATCATCAATCCAATGGCGGATCCCAAGGGAACTATCCTATTGGTAATGGGACATTCCACCTCCGGCGTCCGATGGCCTGCTTATCTCTATCAACCCATGATTGAGGCCGGTTATCAAGTGATTCGTTATGACAATCGTGGGCTGGGCAAATCAGATTGGATAAAGGATTGGACTAAAAAAACCACTTATACCCTTTCACACATGGCCACAGATGGCCTGGCTGTTTTGGATGCAGTAGGCATAGAAAAAGCTCATCTCTTCGGTGTATCGATGGGGGGTATGATCGCCCAACAAATGACCATTGATTATCCAACACGAGTAGCATCACTGACCAGTATCATGTCTACGGGTTATATGGACGATCCAGAACTCCCTTATGTCCCTCGAGCCACCTTTATCAAGGCTATTAAGCTGGGGATCCGCTATCGTTTACAGCCCAATGAGGAGAGTTTTCTTAAGTATGCAGCGGGTGCTACCTTTGTTTTACGGGGCAATGATCCCGCGGAGGTAGATGTTAACTTTTCGCTTAGCTCCAATCTTTACCTGTGGCGCAGGCATGGAGGTTACAATGTAAAAGTCGGGGATCAGCACACCGCCGCTATTAAGGCCAGCGGTTCTCGCTACGAAGGTTTAAAGCAAATCGATGTCCCAACCTTGGTGATTCATGGGAATCGTGATCCGCTGGTTCCGGTAGAGCATTCGAAGAAATACGCTCCAATGATTCCAGATGCAAAATTGGTCATTATCGATAAAATGAGTCACCGGCTCCCAGTGCACTATATGTCTCAAATTATTCCACTCTCCCTAGAAAACTTTGAAAAGGGAGCCTTAAAACAAGTATAAGATGGAAACTTATAGAGGCTTGGTCATGGCCCAAGAAGTCGACTCCAATGGCCATATGAATGTCCAATATTACACGACGAGGTACGACATGGCTTCCGGTCAGTTGATGGCTTATTTGGGCATCGATTTTACGAAAATGAAAGCCGCGCAAAAAGGCTTTGCTTATGTGGAGATGAATATTCGATATATCAGAGAAGTACTAGAAGATGATCCCATCCACATAGAAACCAAAGTACTGGCTTGTTCTCGCAAGGTGGTCACCATTTTTCACACCCTGAAGAACTCCTTGACTGGAGAGGTGGCCTCTACAGCCGAAGCCAAATGGGTCGTCTTGGATAAGGTAGCTCGTCGAGCTGACTTGCTAGATGAAGAAGTTCGCCAGAAACTAGAGGCCCTGATTGAGGTGGAGGATTAAGAATTTCACTTCAAGTAGACACTTCAGAGAAAGTTCGAGGGAGAACAATTTTATCTCCGGGAAAACAATCAATATCCAACGGAGTTGCCGTTTTGTGAATGGAAGCAACCTTGAAGCCTTTAATCTTTATTTTGCTGGTCTAATTTTCCTATTTTTAAGGATCGTCGAATAAAACATACAATCTATGTCTATGCCTACCAAAACCTTATTTAGTATTGCGCTGTTGCTTTTTGCTATGCTCAATACTGTTCAAGCCCAAAAAGATAAAGGGTACCAAAGACCACCCGCTGCTATTGCCGATTTGATTGATGCACCACAAACCCCTGATGTGAGTATTAATTCCAGTGGGGAATGGATGATGTTGATGGGAAAACCCGGTTATCCTTCCATTGATGAATTGGCACAAGCGGAACTCCGCCTAGCGGGTATCCGTATCAATCCGCGCACCAATGGCAGCGCCCGCTCCCGTTCTTATAATGGTTTGCAGTTGAAAAACATTAAAACCGGAAAAGACTTTCAGCTGAAAGGTTTACCCAAAACGCTGATGGTTGAAAATGCCAGTTGGTCGCCCGATGGGACAAAAATGGCTTTCACCAATAGTATAGCTACTGGTCTAGAGCTATGGATAGTAGACGTAAAAACGCAATCTGCCAAGGCCTTAACCAAGGCTGTCGTCAATGATGCGATGCGCGGCCTACCCTACAGTTGGCTTTCCGATAATACCACTATTATCGTGAAGACTGTTCTAGAAAATAGAGGCGAGGCACCGACTCGCTCGCCGGTTCCTCCAGGGCCTATCGTCCAGCAAACAACCGGAAAAGAAGCGCCGGTACGGACTTATCAAGATCTGCTAAAAAATCCATACGATGAGGAATTGTTTGCCTACTATGCGTCTTCTCAACTTTTAGCCATCAATGTAGAAAACGGCAAGCAACGCACTGTAGGTGCACCAGGAATCCATACGACCGTTTCGCCTTCTCCAGATGGTAATTACCTCCTCATTGCCACCGCCCAACGTCCCTTCTCTTACATTGTTCCTTACACGCGTTTCCCCACTACCTATAACTTAATGGGCACGAGTGGCAAAATGGTAACAAAGATAGCCGATATCCCCTTGGCGGAAAACATCCCCAAGGGCTTTGGTGCCGTAAGGATGGGGCCTAGAAACTTTAACTGGCGGGCAGATCAAGCGGCTAGCCTCTATTGGGTAGAAGCACAGGATGAAGGGGATCCAAAAAACAAAGTAGATATTAGAGATCGCCTGTTTTACATGGAAGCGCCCTTCAATGGCAAACGGAAAGAAAGCATTGGCTTTAAATTTCGCTATAGCGGGATCATTTGGGGAGATGACGATTTGGCCATCGCCTATGAATCTTGGTGGAGTACGCGGGAACAGATCACGAGTCAGTTTTCTCCGGCAGACGCTAGCTCGAAAAAAGTCTTATTTGAAAGATCTACAGAAGATGCTTATAGCAATCCGGGGAACTTCGCTACCGCCGATAATCAATATGGCCGGAGTGTATTGCAGACTGACGAGAGTAAACAGAAACTCTACCTTACGGGTACAGGGGCTTCTGGAAAAGGGAACCGCCCTTTCATTCGGGAATTTGACTTGGCGACAAAAGAAACCAAAGAACTTTGGCGCTCAACGGCTCCCTATTATGAATATCCCGTTCGCCTATTGGATATATCAAAAGGGATGGTTATTTCTCGCAGAGAATCTGCCACTGAGCCGCCCAATTACTACATGAGAAACCTGACATCGAAAAAGCTCACACCCCTTACAAAATTTGACCATCCCTATCCCGGCTTAAAGGGGATCAAGAAGCAAAAAATAGCCTTCAAACGTGCCGATGGTTTGGATTTACAAGGAGACCTTTATCTACCGAAAGGATATGATCCTAAAAAAGATGAGCCGCTGCCAGTACTTATGTGGGCTTATCCACGTGAATACAAAAGTGCCGCCGCTGCCAATCAGGTATCAGGTTCGCCCTATTCCTTTATTCGCCTTTCTTGGGGTTCTCCTTTGTACTGGGTAACCCGTGGTTATGCCGTTTTTGATCGAGTGAGTATGCCGGTCGTGGGAGAAGGGGAAGAGCAGCCCAATGATTCTTTCCGTAAGCAATTGGTGGACAATGCTGCTGCCGCGATCGACAAGTTAGTGGAAATGGATATTGCTGATCCCAAACGAGTGGGTATTGGCGGGCATTCTTATGGGGCTTTTATGACGGCAAATTTACTGGCCCATTCCGATCTATTTGCTGCTGGAATAGCACGTAGCGGGGCTTACAACCGAACGCTGACTCCCTTCGGGTTCCAAAGAGAAGAACGCACCTATTGGGAAGCACCTGAGGTCTACTATACCATGTCTCCTTTTATGCACGCTGATAAAATCAATGAGCCACTGCTGATGATTCACGGAGAGGCCGATAATAATAGCGGTACTTTCCCCATTCAAAGTAAGCGCTTATACAGTGCGATCAAAGGTTTGGGTGGAACGTCGCGATTGGTAATGCTGCCTCATGAAAGTCATGGCTATGCAGCTAAAGAGTCGATCATGCATTGCCTGTGGGAAATGGATCAGTGGATGGAGAAATATGTGAAGAAGCTGGCTACACCTTAGGGAAGTTCGAAGTTGGAAGTCGGAAATGGGAATCTCTGCGCTTCCCATTTCCAACTTCCCACTTTTTCAACGTCCTTATCATACGAACTCATCATCCGCCGCACTATCCTTTTCAATCAGTTTCTTATCATAGCTTTCAAAGTTACTATTGAAAAAACCTTCGAAAGCATCGTGCATTCTCAGGAAGGCCAGCATGTCATGATTCAAGATCATTTCAGTGTCCTTCAATTTATGATGTACCGCTAGTCGTAAGGATTCAAATCCTTCCAGGGTATTTTCTTGCACGGAATGTGCACAAGCCAAATGGAAGTAGATTTCAGGATCGTCAGCGTCAATATCTAGGGCTAATTGCAAGGACTGGATCGCTTCTCCGAGTTCATATTCCATCAATTTGGATATGCCTTCTCTCTTCGCTGTATTCTTCGGCTTGCGTGGTTTTGAGCCATAAAGAACCGGTAGGTTCTCCTGTATCACTTTTCCATTTCGCTTTAGGTCCAACAATACTTGCATGCCCGAATTGACCTTGGTCGTCAAGACATAGCGCACATTATGGCCTTGCTCTATCACATTAAAATAGTGATGGGTGCCCCAAACGGAAGACTTCTTGGACACGACCTGGCCATTGATGATGACCGTTTCTTCTCCTAACCAATTGTTATGGAATTCAATGATGGTTGCTCCCGACTTTATTTTTTGATAGTGCATTTCTAATGCTTTTCTTTTGGGTTTATTGGTAAAAAAAGCTTGCATTTATTGCAGCCCAAAGTAATAACGGACAAACTTACAAAAAGTTAAAATGCCAGGGTGCACCTAGGCCTTAATCGCCAACTTCAATATGTTCCAATAATTCTTTTCTAGTACTCCTTTTTCATAAAAACCTCGGTCCAATAATAGTCGGTGCATTTGGGGTAAATTGTAAGGAGGAACAGCCATCAACATGTGGTGTTCTAGGTGATAATTGACGTGATAAGGCGCAAAGAGTAGCCGCTCTAGCCAATTGGCATAGGTTGTACGCGTATTTCGGAGCGGATCTAGCGGGTCGGGCAGCATAGAGTGTTCGGCCATAGATCGGACGCGTATGCTGAATTGGAAAGTCGTAAAATAAGCCACAATCCACAACAAATAAAGATAAGGAGACGCTAATAACCACAAAATGCTAAAGAGTACTAGATTGGCTACTATTGGCCCTCCTAGTTTTTGAAAGAATACCTTAAAAAAAGCAGCCCAAGTTCGGTCCTTTTGAGAAATGCGCGTCACTTTCTTTCCTAAATTATATTCTAAATAGCCCAAATGGACGGCTATAGTCCCTAAGAATGCTTTGATTCCTGTTTGCCCACTCAGATCGCGAAATAGCTTGCGAAACAAACTGGCTTTGGAAGTAGGATAGCCACGTGTCAGCAGTATATCCGGGTCTTCCGCAGTGCCCACACTGACATGATGTTGCCAATGATAGGGGCGATATCGCAACATATCTTGAACAACAGGATAAGCACCCAGCCATTTTCCCACAAAATCGTTCAAGCCTTTATGTCGAAATACCGCATGATGTGAAGTATCGTGCATCAAAATCGAACAAGCCAATTGCTTTCCGCCTAGAACAAATAAGGCAAGTATCACGCTCAAGACATTAGGCCACCAATACACACCAGCAAAGGCGACTGCAATCCAGGTCCAGTGTATTATTATACTCCAAAATGCCTTCCAGTCATTTTTCTGCAATAAGGTTTTACGTTCCTCTTTTGTAAGATAAGCCGCAGCGCTTAGCCGTTCCATAAGCATGCATTTTTTTTAAAGATACAGCCTTATCAGCATTTCAAAGTCGCAAATGGGTGAATATTCTACGATCATTTTGTAATTTGTCTGATCAGTATCAAAAACCAACGCACACGCATGAAAAACATCTTATCTATTTTTGTCGTACTCTTTTGTTTAGCAAGTTGTAAGACTGAAAAAGCACCACAGGAAGAAGCAAAACCCGCAGGACCCGCAGAATGGGTCACTTATACAGGTAAAGCGGATGCCAAGAATATTGTATTAGTCGGAGGGGATGAAGAATACCGCTCGGAAGAAGCCCTTCCTCAACTCGGCAAGATTTTGACCAATCAGCACGGCTTCAATTGCACGGTTCTATTTGCGCAAGATCCGGCCAAGCCAGGTCTAATCGATCCCAATTTCAATTCTAACATCTCAGGGCTAGAATCTCTGGGCAAAGCTGATTTGGTCATCTTAATGACTCGCTGGCGAAATCTTCCAGCTGAGCAAATGCAGCATTTTGAGAAATACCTCATGGCCGGGAAGCCTATCATTGGCCTTCGTACCTCTACGCATGCCTTCAAGTTCCCGGATACCACCCACCAATACTACCAGTGGGGTGATAACTACAAAGCAGAAGGCGATGTTTGGGACGGTGGCTTTGGCCGACTCGTATTGGGAGAAAGGTGGTATACTCACCACGGTCATCACAAACACCAAAGTACTAGAGGATTAATTGCACCTGGTGCAGAAGACAGCCCACTTGTCAATGGTATTGCCAATGGTGAAATTTGGGGTCCTAGTGATGTCTATGGGGTCCGTTTGCCACTTCCTGGAGATGCCAAACACATTATCATGGGACAATCTATTAACCGAGCCGGTGAATTTGACGAAAATGATTCTTTCTATGGGATGAAACCTACGGATAGCGAAGTAGCAACCGTCAACTCAGCCGCTAAAAACCCCTACAATCCAAACGATCCTATGATGCCTGTAGCTTGGACAAAAAGCTATCAGCTACCAGGTGGTACGGCAGGTAAGTCCTTTACTTGCACAACTGCTGCTGCTACAGATATGGTGAATGAAGGTGTACGTCGGCTTTTAGTCAACGCCTCTTATTTCTTAATGGGCATGGAAGTCCCAGAAAAGGCATCTGTAAACTTAGAGGGCGATTATAATCCTGCTCCTTTCAATTTTGAAAAAGACGAGCACTGGGTGAGCAAAAATATGCAGGTGGCAGATTTCAAGTAGGAAGTGTATGGGCTGAAATTCACAGTCGATGCTTGATGAACCACGAATGTGCCTATTCTGACGAACGTGAGGCAGGGGCTCCAGGAATTGTTGGTGTGAAAAACGCTACAATGGCGCCAACCGTTGCAGGTGTTCCCCACTGTAGCCGTTGCAGGTATTTTCTACCTGCAACCCACACCAGCCACCCGCTATATGCACTATAAATAATCTTCATTACAGGGTATCCAAGACCTGCTAAGAACTATCCGTTATGCACCTAAGCCTTCAAAAATCGACCATCTTCGTTTCCATCTTCCTTTCGGGTTTACTTTTTTCATGTCAAACCACACCCGCTGAAACGGAAGATCTAATAACGAATCCAGCGCTATTATTGAGTGATGCAGACCTGCCTGATTACGAGCTTCAGCTCGATCACGAAGGCCTGATGGCAGATTGGACGCCAGAATTTTATCATAAGGGTAGAATCACTTACCGAAATGTCTGCTTTAATTGTCACGGCAACGAGGCGCAGCCCGGCTCCATCCCTCACGCCACCAAATTTTGGGCCGACAGCCTAAAGAACGGATCCGATCCTTATAGCATGTACCAAACCTTGACAAGAGGCTTTGGTATGATGCCCCCGCAAGTCAGGCTCACCCCACAGGAAAAATATGAGGTGATCCATTTCATTCGGGAAGAATTTATGAAAGAACTCAATCCGGACCAATACTTTGACATAACCGAAGAGTGGCTGGCGGACTTACCCAAAGGAGATACCCTCGGTCCCGATCCACAACCCTACCAACCTTGGGCCGAAATGGATTATGGCGATTTTCTCATCAACACTTATGAATTGGCGAATACCGGCGATCCTGATCGCGGTATATCCGGAGGTAGAAGCCCGCTTGCCAATGAGGATTTTAGGGATGTAAACTTTGCCTACAAGGGTATTGCCATCCGTCTCGATGAGGGAGAAGGTGGCATAGCTGCAGGCCAGTCATTTACACTATTTGACCATGATCTAATGCGATTGACTGGATTTTGGACGGGCAAGGGATTTATGGATTATGAAGGAATATTATTAAATGATAGGCATAATATTTTCCCGCGTACAGTGGGAGAAATTCAGTTTGAAAACCCGGTAGCTCCTGCCTGGGCACACCCAATTACGGGCTCCTATGTAGACCCTCGGTTTGTGGCCGTAGATGGCCGACCCTTCGGGCCTTTACCCAGAGACTGGACGCATTACAAGGGGCTGTATCATTACGGTGACAGGGTTATCATTAGCTACACAGTGGGTGAGGCAAAAGTATTAGAAACCTATGACTTAGCAGCGACTGGAGCACAAGCTACCCTAAGTAGAACGCTCAATATCGCTGCCTCCCCTACCCCTCTGAGTATGCGAATCGCTCCCGAAGAGGTGGCCGTGAAATTAGTCAGTGAGGAAGCAAGTCTAGCGATCGAAAAGGGGTTTCATGTACTGAAAGTTCCGCCAAATCAAGCCGTAAAAGCCAAGTTATTAATCGCCAAGTCTAAAGCCGCCATTGCTGGCCTAAGTACTCCTATAGAAGCCCCCCTCGATCTCACTGCGTTTACCCAAGGAGGCCCTGTCCATGATCCACAGGTCATTAGTAGTCCTATCCAAAAGGGAACGGAATCAGGTGCCTACGCAACGGATGTTTTCGTTTTACCTAAAGATAATCCTTGGAAAAGCAGAATGCGTCCGACGGGAATCGACTTTCTTCCTAACGGTGATCAAGCCGTGCTCAGCACCATAGATGGGGAAGTATGGCTGCTCAAAGGCATCGCTCAAACGGAAGGCATGCTAGAATGGCGGCGTATTGCCACCGGCCTTTTCCAGCCACTCGGTATCAAATACCAGAAGGGAGATATTTATGTGAGTTGTAGGGATCAAATTGTCATTTTAAGAGACTTAAATGATGATGGAGAAACAGACTTCTACGAAAGCTTCAATAGCGACCACCAAGTAACCGAACACTTTCATGAATTTGCGATGGGATTGCAGACCGATGAAGTGGGCAATTTCTATTATGCTAAAAGTGGTCGACATGCTCGTACTTCGCTGGTCCCGCAGCATGGCACCTTGATTAAGGTGAGTGCAGATGGTGAGCGTTCGGAAATTATCGCGCATGGCTTCCGTGCCGCTAATGGGGTTTGCCTCAATCCAGATGGGTCCTTTATTGTGACTGACCAGGAGGGATATTGGAATCCCATGAATCGTATCAATTGGGTAGAGAAAGGAGGTTTCTATGGTAATATGTATGGCTATGGTGCGCCCAGCGATTCAACCGATGCGGCGATGCTATCCCCACTTTGTTGGATGGATAGCAAGTATGATCGATCGCCAGCCGAATTGCTATGGGCCGAAAGTGACCGTTGGGGGCCACTCAATGGCAGCTTATTAAGCTTGTCCTATGGTTATGGAAAGATGTTTGTCGTGTTGCCACAGACGGTCAATGGAACCCGGCAAGGTGGCATGGTAGAACTTCCCGTCCCCCAGTTTCCTACCGGCCTAATGCGCGGCCGCTTCAATCCCAAAGATGGCCAGTTTTATGGCTGCGGCATGTCAGCCTGGGCCACCAACCAGATGATCCAAGTGGGTGGACTATACCGCGTTCGCTATACGGGCAAACCGCTGAATCTCCCCGTCGCTATGCGCGCCTTGAAAACGGGCATCGAGCTCACTTTCTCCGACCCGGTCGACCCTAGCTCGGCGCAAGACATGGCTTCCTTCACCATCAACACCTGGGACTTGAAACGCAGTCGTAGTTATGGCTCCAAGCGATACAATGTAAAAGAACTTGCCGTTGAAGGTTTAGTGTTGAGTGAAGATCGAAAAACACTTTTCATCGGATTGCCAACGATTCAACCGACTTGGGTGATGGAAATTTTATATGATTTACAATCGGCTGATGGGAAATCGGTGAAGGGCGCGATTCAAAGCACCGTTTATGAATTAGAAGAAGTGAATGGGTAGGTTTTTCATTGCCATTTAAATTTTGATTAAACTTGGTAAAAAACGCCATCCAACAACAATTAGATCACAGCAGTATCCAGCTGATGCTCAACGAACCCTTTTGGGGGCATCTCTTGAGTGGTATACCTAAGCGTTTTGTGGAGGAAGGAGCTTCATTTTACTGGTCTATTAGTCAAGGGGAGATGCCGCTACTAGAACTGTGCATAAAGGCGGAAGCCTGGAATGACCTGACCAAGGAGAAAGCCTTGAAACATGGCCAGCTAAAACACGAATTATTACATCTCGTTTGGGGGCATCCCTTGATGGCACATCGATATACAGATACTAAGCTATTTGACATAGTTTGCGATTGGGTTGTCAATCAATACCTCCCACCATCACAACGTCCTGTTAGCATCCACTCAATAGAGGAGTTCTCTAGCAAAAAACTGCTCCCATTTCAGCCCGCGGCTTACTACTACCAAGCAATGGAGCAATGGATGCAGGAAGATAATGAGCAGGGAAAATCAATAGCATCATTCCCATCCAATCCATCTCATAAAAACTGGTATCAGCAATTTGCCCAACTGAGTCAAATCGAACGCGATATTCTATCAGCGGGCATAGATCAGTTGATACAGCAGACCATCGAACGAGTGGGAGAAGCGACGCTAATGCATTGGCCGAGTGCGCTACGTTTACATTTAATCAATAGAAAAAACGACCAGCGATCCCTACAAAACTGGCGTCGAATCTTGCGCTTATTCATAGGGCGCCATCACACTACCCGCCTCAAACACACCATTCGCCGCCCGTCCAAACGCTATGGCACCAGCCCGGGATTACGGCTACAGCAACGCCAAAAAGTACTAGTCGCGCTCGACACTTCTGGGAGCATACAAGAAAGTGATTTTCAGGCTTTTTTTCGGGAGATTCACCACCTTTGGAAATTAGGCGCTGACTTATATATATTGGAGTGTGATACCCAAATTCGAAAGCAGTATACTTATCAAGGACAGCTACCCGCTTTCGTGATGGGTCGTGGTGGTTCTAGTTTTGATCCGCCTATTCGATGGGCCAATGAACGCTACCATCCCGATGCTATTGTATACTTTACCGATGGCCAAGCCCCTAATTTGCAAGAGAAAAGTCGCTATCCCATCCTATGGGTATTGAACCAAAGAAATAGTGGGAGCTGGGAACAAACGCAGGGCACCCCTGTTTGGATGAAAAAATAATCCGATATTTACGGCATAAGTAGATTCATGCAAGAAGAACCCACATCTCATTACCAATATTATGGCGCGCCTAGCAAGGCAAGTGAAGTCAATGCCTTCATTGACCATATACTAACTAATCAGTTAGGTAGTCCGTCAGCAAGCAAGCAGAAAACGCCCATCTGTATTTGGGGAAAACATGGTATTGGTAAAACAGAATTGGTCGCCACAATGGCCAAAGAGAAGGGATATGCCTTTGCGTATATCGCTCCCGCTCAATTTGAAGAAATGGGGGACCTGATCGGTATGCCTACTATTGAAGAGGGAAAGACCGTTTTCAAAGCGCCGGCCTGGGTGCCAAGCACGGAGGGGCCCGGTATTTTATTGATTGATGATGTCAACCGGGCAGATGATCGGATATTGAGAGGGATCATGCAATTGCTACAAAACCACGAACTGGTCAGTTGGCAATTACCCCCTAAATGGCAAATCATTCTCACCGCCAACCCTGATGGTGGCGATTACTCCGTAACGCCGATGGATGATGCCATGCTGACGCGCATGCTGCATATTACACTCCAATTCGATGTACTAGAATGGGCCAAGTGGGCAGAGAAGAATGAAATCGATCAACGGGGTATCCAATTTGTTTTAACCCACCCTACTAGTCTCAGCGGTGAGCGCACCACACCAAGAACGCTGGTGCAGTTCTTCGAGCATTTACCCTCTATCCCGAACCTCAATCAACAACTGCCCTTAGTCAAATTACTAGCGGATAGTTGTTTGGATGAAAGTACCGTGAAGGCTTTTATTACCTTCATTATGCAGGGCCTCGATCGACTCCCGCAACCCGCCGAGCTATTAAGTAGCCCAAATTTTGAGCAACAAATACAACAACCCATCGCTAAGCTAGTACAACAAGGGCCCTTACGCGTCGATATCCTCGCCGCCCTCTGCACACGTCTAGTCAACTACCTCAGCCTACACAATATTCAACCCAATCCACAAGCATTAGCCAATATCCAAGCTTTCATCAAAATGCCTTTTTTACCCCATGATCTTCGCTTCGCCCTCGCCCAGGATTTGGTCGGTTCTCAAAATCCGCATCTTGGGGCGATCATTGGCGATCCTGTTATTGGGAAGTTGGTTTTGGAGGGGATGGGAGGGGGGTAGTAGGAATGTGAATCAAAATGGGAATGGGAATCGAAATCAAAAATCCCTAACCTCTCGACATACGACTTCCCCACATACGACCTACAATACATTAAAAAATCACCTAGGCAACTTAGCCAACAGATCAGGAATGTGTTTCTCCAGTTGAAGGCGCAAAGCCTGAAAAGCAGGCCTTTCCTCCTCTTTCTTGGCTTGTTCTGCGTATTCCAGTAAGACAGCTTCTACATCTCGAGCTTTGAGTATTCCTTCCTTGTAAGCCGCAATGGCTTTGTACCAGCTGATCGTAGGTAAATAATTGGCTCCACTCTGATAAGCCTTGTCTTTTTCAATCAACTGATTTTGCCATACGACTCGCAACATTTTACGGTATTTGCCTTGTTGTAGTAAGGCTTCCAGATAGGCAGAGAAAAACAAATGCCAACGATATTCCAGCACCTCTTTTTTGTAAGCTTTTAGAAAGCTAGAGGCATAATTTTCTGCATTTTTATATTGCTTGTTTTTATTGAGGCACTCAATATAGAAAGCGACATAACTCACTTTGCTATGTAAGTTCTGGGTGACCTTTGCCTCTTTTGAAGCCATTCGAATAACTTGCAGCGCTTCTTTTGGCTTGGCTTGTCGGAGTAAAATAGCGGCGAGATTATTGACATAATGGAGATAGTCATGATTCCTAGCTCGAATAGCCAAGTGCCCATAATAAGCCGCCTTTTCTAAATCTTTGAATTTGGAATGCAGCATCAGGCAATTATTGTAGTAGTTGGCCAATAGTCGCTTCGAATAATGAATGCCTCGACTGAAAAGATCATCGATATAATCAAACTGTTCCAATAAAAAATCAAAACGACGATAGTTGAAGCCAATAAAACTCAATCGTACCAAAGCTTGATAACGATTCAGACCATCCAGTGATTCATCATAAAAAACAGTGCTGAGCCATTGCATCCATTGTTCACTCTCATGGTTGTTTTTTCGGTATTGACCGACTATATCTTTTGTAGCACTATGAATTTTATCCGAGACCTCACTGGAATATTCATATCGTTGTCGGTACTTATCCAGGAATTGACCAACCATTTTCTCATCATTATATCGCATCCTCACCAAAAGAAAATGATGATAGTTTCTCGTCAGTTCATAAAACTTTAAAAAGAAAAACCGGGGATGTCGATACCGTCGAACGGCTTTGAGCAACTGCTTTTCTTGCTCTGGTAAAATCGTATCGGTCATGATATTTTGCTCCAAGGTATTCATCCAAGCAAAATCGAGGTCTACATCAATAGCTGCTAAGCGCGCGCTGATCCAAGTTTTTATGTGTGAATATTTGCGCTTATTGATGGTAGTTGCGTAGGGCGTGAACTGATCAATGTGCTTACAATTGTAATCTACCTGTTTCAAAATAGTGAGCCGCTCCGCGTCTTGGAATTTCTGCACAGAAAGCAGGTAACTCGTCTCATGTGGGAGGAGTGTATTGGTAAATTCCGTAAAAGCTAGGAGGTTCGTTCGCATTTGTTTATGGATGAAAAAATTACTTCTAGTCAATTCGTATCAGACGGCTACGCCTCCATCTACACTAATGGTAGTTCCTGTAACAAAAGAAGCCTCATCAGAAGCTAGAAAACAATAGACATTCGCCACCTCCTCTACTTCTCCCAAACGCCCCAATGCAGTTTTCCCTTTGAATATATCAAGCACTTTTTCTGGAATCGTAAGCAACATTTCAGTGGCGATGAAACCTGGGGCCACACAATTAACCGTAATACCCTTTCGTCCAAACTCTCTGGCCCAACTTTGCGTCATCCCAATTAAACCCGCCTTGGTGGCCGCGTAATTACCCTGCCCAAAGTTACCTTGTAAACCTACTACGGAAGAAGCATTTATAATCCGGCCATAAGCTTTTTCTTCCATAAAAGGATAGACCGCTTTGGTACAGTAAAATACCCCCGTGAGGTTGACATTCAGCACTTGATCCCACTGCTCTACACTCATTTTTTTCAGGGTAGCATCTCTAGTGATCCCGGCATTATTAATGAGGATATCAACTTTCCCAAAACGATGTACTACCGCTTGAGTCGCTGCTGTAACTGCTTTAAAATCGGTCGTATTGACTTGAAAAAAAGCACAGTCAAAACCTTGAGAGAGTAAAAGCTTTGTAACGGCTTCTCCTTTCTCCTCATTGATGTCCCAGAGGGCGACTTTAGCGCCTTCGTCCATAAACTTACGGGCAATTCCAAGGCCAATGCCTTGTGCCGCTCCTGTAATGATGGCTACTCTACCTTGTAATCTTTTCATTTCTTATCTATTTGTCATTCAATGACTTAAATGTAGGTCAAAGCAGAGAGACCTAAGATGAGACACAAAGATAAAAAGAGGTTGTCTAAAACAATATAAAGCCATCCAAATAAAATCAATCTATTGTTTATCAATTATTTACAATCAACCTAAAAAAACTTGACTAAGGTTAAACTTAGCTAATGTTCCATGCTCTTTTGCCGCAGGCTACTGCCTATCTTAGCCAGCAAAAATAATATGTGGGTATACACTTCAGCGCTTAGACGACCATCCTTATTTACCATCCTTTTTCTTATCATTGGAACCTCAACCTCCTCAATGGCAAACCGTATGGAATTTTCGGACAATTCTTATTCAACGCATAAATTGACACTCAACGATACAACGACGATTAACTACATAGATCAAGGAAAAGGCCCGCAAACCTTACTTTTTATTCACGGACTTGGCAGCAATCTAAAGGCTTGGCAAAAAAATGTCGCTGCTTTACAATCCAATTTCCGCTGCATCGCCCTCGATCTTCCTAATTATGGTCAATCTAGTCAAGGCACTTATCCGTTTACGATGGACTTCTTTGTAGAGATGATTGAAGCTTTTATTACCCAGTTGGAATTGGAACAAGTTGTGTTGACAGGACATAGTATGGGGGCTCAAATTGCCATGCATTTTGCGGTTCGCTATCCTACCAAACTAGACAAACTCATTCTCTTCGCCCCTGCAGGTTTCGAAACCTTCACTCCGCAGCAGGTCGCTTGGTTTGAGCAAGTTTACACAGCCGATTTCGTCAAAACTATCCGCGAAGAACAAATCATCAATAACTTCAAGCTCAACTTTTATGACATGCCAAAGGATGCTCAATTTATGATTGATGATCGGCTAGAAATGCGCCAGGATACGGCTAGGTATGACAACTATTGTGAGATGATTCCTCAATGTGTACTCAGCATGTTAAAAGAACCTATCTATGAACAATTACCTAACATTACTACCCCAACGCTCATTTTTTATGGCGAAGAAGATCGCCTAATCCCCAACCCATTACTCAATGCCCAACTTACCACTGCAGCGGTTGGCGCTGCCGGTGCTGCCCAAATTCCCAACGCTCAATTGGTGATGGTACCAGAGGCTGGACACTTCGTGCAATGGGAGGGGGCTAAAAGGGTACACCCTGCTATACTATCATTCTTGAAGTAGGTACTAATCTCAAATATTTCACAGTAGTATAAAATCCGAAATGAACGTACTCATTTCACCTCATTAGGCTATAGCATAAAATACTATGGCACCCTTTTTTAATTCATCTTAACTAATTAATTATCAATTAATTAAGTTCCTTTTTTACCATTTTAACTCCTTTTGTCCATACTTCCTATCTTTTTTCCCATTCGCCATCCATCAGCATTCCACCCTACCTTGCCCTTGCAAAACTTACACTTGAAAAATAAACAACTACTGACATATAATTTGGTGTATTGTTAGTTCAGCATCCGATTTCATTTATATTATCTCAAAGCACATCATTTATGAAACAAGTATTGACATTCATTCTAATCACCCTATGTGCTGGTTTTGTGGCGGCGCAAGAAGGGACCCTTACTGGTAAGGTCACAGATACAGATGGAAGCCCCCTGGTAGGCGCTAATATTTTAGTAAAAGGAACCACTGCCGGAACAGTGACAGACATTGATGGAAAATATACGATCCGACTTGCCACAGGCAGTCAAACCATACTCGCCTCATACATCGGATTTGCAGATCAAACATTTAGCTTGACCGTCAACAATAGCCGAAACAATACCCTTGATATTACGCTAGAAAAAGGAACCGCTCTAGATGAAGTGGTGGTTTCAGGTTCTAAAAAATCAGAAAAGCTGACGGAAAGTCCAGCGACTATTGAAACTATTTTTGCCAGAGAAATCGAAGAATATGCAGGTAATCCTGGCGAATTGATTGCCCGACAAAAGGGAGTAGATTACTTTCGCGCGGGTATTGCCACACCGGCCCTCAATATTAGAGGATTCAATTCCAATTTTAACTCGAAAAACCTGCAAGTAACCGATGGGCGATTCTCCTCACTCGTGGCTACCGGCCTTCCCCTTGGACCATTGAATACCACCATCAAGGAGGACATTGAACGAGTAGAGCTTATCCTTGGCCCTAATGCTACCCTCTATGGACCCAATGCGCATAATGGGCTGCTCAATACTATCACTAAAGATCCTCGGACCTCCCAGGGAACAACCATCGCTATCAACCCCGGAGTGAGTGGCGACGGCGAAGGTTTCTTTTCAGGAAGAATCCGGCATGCACAGGTATTGAGTGATAAATTTGCTTTCAAATTGATGGGAGAGTACACTGCCGGGACCGAATTTGATTATACAGATTCAGTCTTTATTGACCGAGTAGGTGCTTTCGATGCAGAAGGAAACAGTATTCCAGACGGGCAGAGCGAAGGCTACGAAGAATTTGAATTGGACAAAGGAGTAGATTTCCTACGGACGGAAGCTGCTTTCATTTATAGTCCTTCTAAAAATACCGACCTGAGTCTGAATTGGGGCCGCAGCAATAGCAACTATCTTTCCCCTACTAATGTGGGCCGGAATCAAATCGTCGATTGGCGCATCAACTACTATCAACTCAAATTGACTACTGATAATTTCTTTGCCCAAGTCTATTACACCGAAAGTAAAACCGATAGTACCTACTCCATTGATGAACGTACCAAACAATACTATCGAGGGATTGATGCTGGCCTTCCCCATACCGTAGCACGTGGAGCTGCCTCCTATGCTAGCGGCGCTCTCTTTCAAGACGCTTCTCGCCGATGGAATGCCGAAGCGCAATACTATGATTCCTTTGGCCAACTCGATTTTATTGCTGGCGCTCAGTTTCAATCGGATCAAGCCAATAGCTTAGGCACCTATTTGTTGGATGAAAACGAAGATGACTATATTAGTGTCAATCAATTCGGGGCTTACCTCCACTTCAACTATGATTTTGGCGGTGGATTTAAGGCCATTGCTTCTGGACGATTCGATAATCATGAGATCTATGATTTCAATTTTATTCCCAAATTTGGCTTACTCAAGATTGGGGAGCGAGGGACTTGGCGATTGACTTACGGCCAAGGAATAGCAGCACCTACGATTCTAAATATGTTTGGTGATCTATTCAGTGGGTTGATTTTGGGAAATGCCGAAGGATTTACACTAGCGGATGGCAGCAAAGTGGAAAAGCAAAAGGTAGAAAAAATCGAAACTTTTGAATTGGGATATCGCGGTCAATTGATCAAAAACAAATTATTCCTCGATGCTAATGCCTATTACAGTACTTCCACAGATTTCCTCAGTCCTGTAACAGTTGTTGGTGTAACGACGGCTCGCGGAGAACAAAAAATCGAAGAGGTACAATCCGGTTTTGCCATATGGAACGGACTTGTCGCTACCTATATCAACTTTGGCAAAGTGAATACTTATGGTTTTGATATCGGCGCTACTTACTACCTCAATCCAAACCTCAGCGCTAACTTCAACTATTCCTACTTCGATTATGCAGTGGATGAAGATGACCCTGAAAATGACTTCAACAATGATGGAGTAGTTAACTTCTTGGATATTTTAGTCAATGCACCTACCCACAAATTTGGAGTAGGACTCAACTACAGTGGAGATAAATTCTTTGGTAGTGTATTTGGTCGCTGGGTAGATTCTTATGATTACTTTTCTAGCTTCCAAATTGCTTCTCAGAGTCATCCAGGTTTGACCTATCGCGGTAAGCCCATCGTAGAAAATGCCCGTAGTGCAGATACCTTCAATTATGGTCCACTTGGCGGCTTCTTCACGATGGACCTGAGCCTCGGGTATCGTATCAATGAAATGTTCACCCTTTCGGCAGCAGCGAGCAATTTATTCAACCAAGAATTGAGAGAATTTACTGCTTCAGCTCCTACAAAAGGGCTATATACACTGGAACTACGGATCAATTTACCGGCCATTAAGCAAAAATAAACCCATTTATGCTTGCCTGGATTTTATTCAGTATTTACTTAGTCGGCACGGCCTATTTAGGCTGGTTGGGCCATCAGAAGACCGATGGATTCAGCAGCTTTGCTATTGGCAAAGGCGATTTGTCCCCGCTAGTGGTGGGAATTACTTTGGCAGCCAGCACAGCATCAGCTGCAACATTCATCATCAATCCAGGCTTTGTATATGTAGATGGTTTGGCCGCTTTTATGCACCTGGGAATAGCGGTGTACTTGGGCTTTTTGCTAATGCTATGCCTGCTGTCTTTTCGCTTTAGAAGGCTGGGAGACGAAATGGGAGCGTTGACGATACCCGACTGGATTGGGAAAAGGTATCGTTCCAAGGGCTTCTCTATTTATTTCGCCATCCTAAATTTACTAGGTTTTGCTTTTGTGGTACTCTTGGTCGGCGGAATTTCCATCGTCATGCAGCGGCTTCTTGGCATTTCCAATACGCCTGCTTTATTAATCACACTAATATTTGTAACAGCCTATGTCTTTCTAGGCGGAACATATGCGCATGTCTTTACCAATATGTTGCAGGGCAGCCTCATGATTGGGGTTTCCCTGCTCATCATCGCTTCGGGCATTTATTTGATGTGGACGGATGGCCCTGCTTTATTGAGTAGTATTCGGGAAACGTCTCCCTATTTATTGTCCGGAATCAACCCAGAAGGAAAATTGTTCAATAACTTTTTCTCGATTTACATCGCTGGTTTTTGTATTGGGGCAGCCTTGGTCTGTCAACCTCATATTTTAACCAAAGCACTGTATGTAAAAACGGACAAAGCTGTTCGACAATATATTGGTGTTTTTACGATTGTCTATTTTCTATTCACGCTCCTATTGCTAACCGGCTTTTGGGCACATTTGGCGGTGCCAGCGGACCTATTAAATGATCCCAATACCGGGCAATTCCGACAGGATTTAGTGATGACCATTTATCTACAACAAGTATTCCCCGAGTGGGTTTTTACCGTAATTAGTGTGGTATTACTAGCTGCGGCTATGTCTACACTAGATGGTCTGCTAGTCGGTATTTCCACTATTACAGCCAATGATCTAGTATTGCCGATAATGGAAAAAGTCAGTGTCACAAAACGCAGCAGGGAGAAGAAAATGAAAGTGGCTTTCTCTGCCAGTCATATCGTACTTATCCTGATCGCTATTTTAACCTTTTGGATCAACCTCTACCCCCCCAAGCTCCTAGGCATATTTGGACAAGTAGGCGTTTATGGTTTAGTATTGGCAGCCGTTCCCCCCTTGCTGATCGGTGTACTTTTCAGGCAAGCCTCTTTGCCCTTGGTTTGGGCGGGATCTATACTCTGTATTGGCACCCATTTCTTTTTATACTTCATAGGACAAAAACTATTCCCCAACAGTTCATTTACATTCGACAATCCCGGCGTTACTGCCGCTATAGGTTTACTAATTGGCCTTAGCCCTACCCTCTTGGGAAGTTACATTTACACGCAACAAAAAAATTCAATTAACTAATGCAAAATGCGATTATTGCGGCAACGGGTGCGTATGTCCCTACTCGTCGTATAGATAATGCCTACTTCGATCAATTGTTAGGTGAAACAGTGAGTATATGGTTGGAAGAAAAGGTGGAAATTTTCGAACGTCGCTGGTGCACTCCAACAGAAAGTACAGCTGATTTATGTGTGCAGGCCGCTCATCAAGCCTTAGATCGGGCCAAGCTAAGTCCAGACGAACTACAACTGATTATTATAGCTACCGATACACCAGAGTTTATTTCACCTTCTACGGCCTCAGTTGTTCAACACCGACTGGGAGCCAAATCTGCAGGAACATTCGACATCAATACCGCTTGTGCAGGTTTTGTGACGGCCCTGGATGTGGGCGCCAAGTACATACAATCTGATGTGAACTATCAAAACATATTGGTTATTGGCGCTTATGCCATGAGCAAGTATCTCAATCTAGCCGATAAGAAAACAGTGACCTTGTTTGCAGATGGAGCCGGAGCAGTTATTCTTCAGGCTTCCAATGTAAAAAATAGAGGTTTTCTTTCCAGTCAACTGGTTTCGGAGGGACAGTACCATGATTATATGGGAATATACGCTGGAGGAACCCAGCAACCGATTACCGCTGCTACACTAGAGAGTCATGCCCATCAGTTGGTTTTTGCTAAGAAATTCCCCAAAACCTTAAATCCGGAAATATGGTCAGCTATGGCCCTTGAACTCAATCAACGATTGGGTATACGATCCGACGAAGTCGATCAATATTTTATTACGCAAATCAATATAAATAGCATCCGAGAAACCATGGATCGACTTGAACTTCCTCACTCCAAGGCCCACACCATCATGCATTATTACGGCTACACGGGTTCGGCCTGTATTCCAATGGCCTTCAATGATGCTTGGGAGAAAAACTTGGTACAGACCGGAGATTTAGTTTACTTTATTGGTTCGGGAGGTGGATTGGCTTTTGCTAGTGCCGCTTTTCGCTTATAAACGGATCATTGAAAGAAGATTTAAGTTTGGAAAAAGTCATACAAGCAGATTGGATCGCCAAATGGGCGCTGTATAGCCCTGATAAAATAGCCATCAAGGAATTTGAAAGTGGTAGAACACTTAGCTATCGTCAACTCAATAATTTGGGGGAGCATTTGGCTCACTATTTCACCCAACAATTCGACTTGAAGGCAGGTGATAGAGTAGCTATTTTAGCTGAAAATAGTCTAGCCCATGTCGCCCTTTTCTGTGCCGCTCAAAAAGCTAATTTCACCTTGGTGCCTCTCAATTACAGATTAGCTATTGGTGAAATAGAATACCTATTGAATGATGCCTCCCCCACCCTTCTGTTGGCAGAAAAATCATTCCGAGAAGCTTTAGAAACGAGTGTAGCTACAAAAGATATTAGGCACCATTGGCCCTGGGAAGCACTAGCGGACTTTTGTGATCAGCAAAAGAACCACCCACCCAAAGATTTCCCAACCCCAAGCATCGACGAAAATGACCCTATTTTTATCTTATACACTTCGGGTACTACAGGGTTCCCCAAAGGAGCGCTATACACCCATAAAATGCTCTTGTGGAACAGCATAAATACCGCCATTTCACTCATTGTCAATACAGAAAGTCGTACCCTGAATTGCATGCCTTTTTTTCATACGGGAGGATGGAATGTCTTGCTTACTCCTTTTCTACACCATGGAGCTTACACCTGTCTGCTCAAGAAGTTTGACGCCAAAACGGTCTTACAACTGCTAGCAACAGAAGAAGCTACCTTATTCATGGGCGTACCCACTATGCTCAAAATGATAGCCGCGGAAGAAATATTCTCCAACACACCCCTAGCCAGCTTATATTACATCATTGTAGGCGGGGAACCCATGCCCATTCCACTCATCGAAAGGTGGCATCAAAAAGGAGTGCCTATACGGCAAGGCTACGGCATGACTGAGGTAGGTCCCAACCTCACCTCTCTCCACCAAGATGATGCCATCCGAAAAAAGGGCTCCATCGGTCGACCGAATTTTTATGTGCAAACTAAAATAGTCAATGAAAATGGAGAAAGTGTATCTCCCCAAATACCTGGGGAACTCTGGCTGCGCGGCCCTATGACCACGCCTGGTTATTGGGCAAATCCCACAGCTAGTCAAGCAGCTTTAACCGATGGCTGGTTCAAAACAGGGGATAGAGTAATACAGGACGACGAAGGTTTTCTCTACATCATCGATCGCATCAAAAATATGTTTATCTCAGGCGGTGAGAATGTTTATCCTGCTGAAGTAGAAAGAATCTTAGTCAGGCATCCTGCTATTTCTGAAGTAGTTATTATTGGCGTGGCCCATGAAAAATGGGGCGAAGTAGGAAAAGCATTTATTGTTCTAAATAGAGATATGACACTAAACGAAACAGCTATTCTATCCTATTGTGAGGATAAATTGGCACGGTTTAAAATCCCCAAGCATTTTGTTTTTCTAGCAGAACTCCCTAAAAATGATACGGGTAAAATCAACCGAAAAGCGCTCTCCTAGGATTCAGGTATAGTAGATAGTAACTTTGAAAAACCCTGAAAAAGTCGTAGCTTTTATCCAAAAGCAAAACCATATGAAAATCAATTGGCGGTATGCCCTGGGTGAAATTGTTATTGTCATCATCGGTATTAGTATCGCTTTTGCGCTCAATAATTGGGCCGCGCGAAGTAGTGATAGAAAAACAGAAAAACTGTACTTTCGAAACCTAGAAAAAGACCTCAATAACGACCTGGTCTCTCTGGATCAAAACCTACAAAAACTACAACAGGACTTACAAGACATAGAGGTACTTGTGCCTCATCTAGGCCGGACCTTAGCCGGTAGAGATACGATCTATCGAAAGGTTTTTAGCCTAGCCGAAACTGTCGCTTTTATTCCTGAAGATGCCACCTATCACACCCTTGTTAACTCTGGCGACTTTAAGCTAATTTCCGATTTTGAATTGAAATCTGCCGTCGAAAAGCACTATCGTCAATATCAACAGCTCGATCGACAATATGAACGGCGAGATAACTTTAGTAAAAACTACATGGCCGATTTTTTTGTAAATCTCGATTACGATGCCATCTTCGCAGGGCAATTAGATTTTCTGGATAATAAAAGACTTCGGAATATGGTTTTTAGCCTCCGAGGGATTGTTAGCTACCAGCTCAATGCGGCTAAAGCCGCCAAGGAAAGTGCCGAAAATTTATTAGCAGCGGTGCTATCCAAAGCTTAATGCAGCCAATAAGAACCATCTATAATCGTTAATACTGAAAAAATAATAGAATGAAAAAGTGCTCATTTCTCTTGCTCGTGTGCGCCATTTGCTGTTTTTCGATCAGTAATATCAACGCGCAATCTTTCTTTTCTGCTCGATTAGGGGCCGTAGTCGCCAACGTAAATAATACGGTAAACGGTGTAAAAATCGATACTAAATCCAATCTTGATTTGCAGATCGGTATTGCATTGGATTTGGGAATCGTCCCTGCTTTCTCTATCCAACCAGAAATTACTTACCTAGGCCGCAGTTATGAAGCTGATATCGTAGGCGTAGGGGTACGACAAAACTTTGCCTATGTAGATGTCGGAGCCTTAGCCAAACTTAGATTTGGAGCCGATGATCCCATTGGTGCTTATATTGGAGCAGGTCCATTTCTTAATTATGCCGTCAGCGGTACCACTAAGATTGGTGACTTGAAAGAAAGTATCGATTTTGCTGAAGACCAAGTGAAGCGAAGCGATTTTAGTATCGCTACTGCGCTAGGTGTTACGCTCAACCTAGCCAATATGGGCTTTTTTGCCGACGTCCGATACATCCTAGGCTTGGGTGACATCGACGAAAGTAACGACTCAGAAATAAAGAATCGAACCATCGGTATTACTGCTGGCTTGATGATTCCATTATAGTCTATTAGAAAACAGAGGAGAGACCGCTTTGCTGCGAGAAAACAAATTCTATCAGAAGCGATCTCTCCTTTCTCTCTCCTATAATCAAAATAGAAAGCCATGATCGAGATTCCTGAGCCGTTGGTGCTCGGTTTCCAACCGGCACCTGACCTGTCCTAGCTTCTTTCGGCCCAATAAACTGGGCAGTTCCAGACCTTCCATAACAGCTATCCGTCATAGATAATACAAAGATTTTCACTGTACTAGTGCGTAAAAAGTAGAAAGCCTGTACCTTTACAGCTTCAACATCCCAAAACCGATCGTACGAAGGGCATGAACAAAAAAAGATACCTCCTACTTTTATTGTCTATTATTTGCTGTAGTAGTCATTTGCTAGGACAAAAACAAACACAGGCCAAAGATTTGAATCCGCCTCCCCCACCCGCTTGTGGTGGTGCAGTTGGGGTAAATCTTAACACCTTAGGTGATTTTGGTAGCGGCGCGGCCAATGTTCTCCTAACAGATCCCGGCTACGAATCTGACTATACCTATTCCTCTACGCTACCCTTATCTCCGGGTAGTTTTACCCTTAGCAATAGTACTGCCAATTGGCCTACCCCTTTCCTAGGCGCAAGCTGGATTGAAATCACTGACAATAGTGTGAACCCAGATGGCTACATGATGGTAGTCAATGGAATGGAAGACAATGCCATTTTTGTGGAGTGGCAAGTAGAAGGACTTTGTCCAGGGATCACTTATGAGTTTTCGGCAGATTTTATCAATCTAGATGATTCTACGATTAGTATTCAGGGCTTACCAGAGATTGAGTTTCTAACCAATGGCCAGGTACTGGGTAGCACGGGAGAAGTAGTACAAGACGAAACTTGGCATTCCTTTGGTTTTACTTTTACGCCTGATGCTGTTCAGACTACACTCACCATTGCATTAAGGAATAATACTTCCGCTAGCGCAGGGAATAATTTGGCGATAGACAATGTACAGTTTCGTCCTTGTGGGCCAAGTTTAAGCTTGGAAGAAGTACTGCCGCAGGCCCGCTGTGAAGGGGAGTCTGTGGAGTTTGCAGTGGGAATTGGTAGCAGCAGTGTCGAACCGATCATTCAATGGCAAGTTTCTCAAAATTTAGGAATTAGCTGGCAAAACTTTGGCGAGCCGAGCGCTGATAACTCCTTGATCATCGCTAATCTACCCAAAGACTTAGTTTTACGTGCCTTAGTCGCAGAGGACTTAGAAAAAATTGCCCGCCCTTCTTGCCGATATATTTCCAATGCATTGATCATCGAATATTTACCAATAACGGATTGTCCCACTACTGTTATCGACACCAGTCTTTGTGCCAACCAAACCATCCAAGTAGGTACCGAAATATTTGCCAATACGGGGTCTTATCAGGTTTTGTTGGAAGATATAAGCGGTGGAGATAGCTTAGTGCAATTGAATTTAAGCTTACAGGAACCGATCGTGGTTCAGCAAAATTTCGGATTGTGCCAAGGAGATAGCTACAAAGGAATCATCTATTTGCAGGATACTAGCTGGAGTACTACAGCAACAGCGGTCAACGGCTGCGATAGTCTCACCCTTTTCAATATTAGCGTTTTTGAAATACCCAGGCCGCAAATTAATGGGCCGGCGAGCATTTGTGAAGGTAATCTTGATCAATTAGTCACGAGCGGTTCTTTTGTCGACTATGAATGGTCTACAGGTGGAGCCGGGCCAAGCCTCAGCATCAATCAAGCAGGTACTTATGGTTTAACCGTCACCGACGATGCGGGCTGCATAGGAGAAGACAGTTGGGTGGTTCTCCCCACCATCATTGATGTAAAATACTCGATTACGCCCCCTACCTGTGCAGTTTCTGCCGATGGTATTCTACAAATCGAATCCATTACAGGTGGCAGCGGTAATTACCAAGTTCGCTTGGATGGGAAAGTAATTCCCGAGGCTAGTGTGGCGGTCCCAGCAGGTACTTTTAGTTTGGAAGTAGAAGATAGTAAGGGCTGTACGTTTGAAGAAAACATCAGTATTCTTACTTTAGCTCCTCTTCAATTGGAGCATGAGGCGAGTTATCAAATTTATAGCGGCCAAAGTGCTCAATTGTCCATCTCAGGGAATCGCCCGCTTACCCAGGTTCGATGGGCGGCACAGGATAGTCTGAGTTGTCTGGATTGCTTCGAACCACTGGCCAGTCCGGCCTATACGACGCGCTATGAAGTGACGGTAGAGGATGATCGAGGATGCACAGCTACAGCTGAGATTACCGTCATTGTAAAGCAACAATTCGCGGTATACGCTCCGAATGTGTTCTCGCCTAATGGAGACGGCTTCAATGATTACTTCAGTATTTACGGGGGAGAAGAACTGGCCTTAATCAATCAACTAAATATCTATAATCGTTGGGGAAACCTGGTCTATACCCAAAAGGATGTAAGCTTTGGTAGTCAAAGTTGGGATGGTTCCTTCGAAGGCTTAGCGCTTCCCGAAGGTGTATACCTATTTCAAGCAGCAATAACCGGTACTAATGGGCGAACGGAGGCCTTAAGCGGAGAGATTACACTGATTCGCTAGCGCTCAATAGCAATCATACTTTGTTTGAAATCTTTTCGGAGTAGTAATCGAATATTGGTCAGTACAATTTCGCCCATATTCGTGCAAGACCTGAACGCATCATTTTTGTGATGATAGGCTAATTCTTCCTTCAGTTGATTCACCTTCTCATCAGTCGACAATTTATCTTTTACCATCACATCGAATAGAGCTTTTACCTGTGTTTCTGAAGCTTTTACCCGAGTCGCAATCAGACTCCGCTCCTCCAACTGATATTGCTTTACGGTCTCATTGGTCATATGATCAATCCCCAGGAATATAATCGGATTATTCTCCTTAAAATACTGCGGCAAATAGAAACTCTTTCGACCTTCGTAAGATTGTTGATCAAAATCAATAGCCCGCAAGCGATACTGATTACCCTCAATATCTGGCGTAATATCTACCACATAATTGTAGGCACGCATATCACCCAACAGGCGTACAAAACAACGCTCGTTGAATTTGATAAATTCCTTAGCGATTCTGATCTTATTGAAAGCCGAAACCTCTAGATCGTGCTGCATGAAGTTATCCCCAGGAATACCCGCTACGTGCTCCTCAATTAGTGTCTTTCGATCTACCATATAGATCACGCGATTGGGTGATAACAGGTCCTCTAATTCTAGTCCATAAATTCGAGAAGCATCCGCTTTTTTCACATAAAAATGATCGTAATTATCGTTCAGGCGATTGATAATTCGGACCCGAAAGGGCTTAGTATTTCCAAAAGTACAGAAGTCAATTCGAGCCACATTGAGGTGTTCCGCAGCCTTGGTATCTCCGTCCATTTTCAATAGGGAATAAATATGGGTCAAGGCATCATAAATCTCCCTTCGATCCGATTCTTGGTAATATACCGTTTCCCAAAGCGTATCCTCTCCGGCCTGATCTATAAGGGGCACGGAAGCACTATAGCGTAGCAAATCATCATATTGCAAGGGAAGTTTCACTTCCCGGTTATGCGTTCGCAGATAGATAAACAAGGACTCGCTGGCGGGTATTAATGGCTTCTTTCTAGAAGGAATATTGCCTTGCATCATATTATTCTGCTTTAATAGATTTTAAGTACATGGACATAATCAAATCAGATCTATTTCGGGCTCTTTTTCCACCATACTTCGTTAAGATACCGAAAGCTTTCGGTACGATGTAACTATGGCTATATCTACGTTTTTTGCCTCGTCTGGCGAAAAAATAGCCTCGAAATAAATGATGTCTAATTATGTCCAAGTACTTAAGTACATGGACATATCTATTGGATACGCTATCAATCAATTAGCATTAGACTTCAGAAGTTTCCCCAGTCCTGTCTGATGAAAACTTCTGAAGTCTACCACAAAGCTGCTTGATTCATTGAGCAAGTTAGTTTTTTAATCCCTCTTATGCAAAGTAGCTGATCCGATTGTGATAGTTCTCCAACGCTTTTGGCAGCTACAATAAATTGCCTATTTTTCGGCATGACCATACTCCGACGCTTATTCTATCTTTTACCGCCCAATATGCGCTTTCTTGCTCGGCGATTGTACTACCTTCCGGCCGATGTAGGTCGAAAATTTGGAACAAAAGAAGCACAATTAATTCCGCCCAAAGGCTTAATTTATACCGGATCAGGCGATTTCAAAGCACAAGGGGAAGCCTGGTTACAACATTTTATCCAGGAAGGGGAATTGGCCCCTTATCATTATGTGCTAGATATTGGCAGCGGGATTGGTCGAATTGCCATTCCTCTCACAAAGTATCTCAACGGTAAAGCCAAATACGAAGGTTTCGATGTAGTAAAGTTAGGGGTGGAATGGTGTGAAAAGAATATCACGACTCACTATCCTCAGTTTCATTTCACTTATATTCCCTTGGACAATGACCTCTATCGTTCCAAAGGCCTGAATGCGGCTAGTTTTCGCTTTCCTTATGAAGACAACCACTTCGACTTTGTTGTGCTTACTTCAGTTTTTACCCACATGCTTCCAGACGAAGTAGAAAATTATCTAAAAGAAATCCACCGAGTATTGAGGCCTGGCGGACGATGCATGGCCACCTTTTTTCTCTGGAATGAAGAATCCGAACGGCTCAGTCCTTCCAATCCCAAATTCCAGTTCCCTTATGACTACGGTCACTATCGCTTGATGGATGATAAAGTCAAGGCCGCTAATGTCGCCTATCAATCCACCTATCTGGAAAATCACCTAGCAAAAATTGGCCTCCATGTAGAAAATACTTTTTATGGATTTTGGTGTGGAAGAGAGAAAAAAACGGCTATGGATTTTCAGGATGTGCTGCTCTTGAAGAAATAATGACGAGAGAATTAAAAATAATTCATAAAAAAGAACCACAATCTTTCGCCTTGACAATCAATCAATTAAAAACAAATTAGATCAAATAAAATGTGCTGACATAAAAAAGGATGTAGGGGTAGGATGAAAGATGGCTCATCCTTAAGGTTGTAAAGTGAAAACAATCAAAAATAGTAAACTTTAAAACCATGAAAGCACGAATCATCTTATCAGCCATCTTCGCTCTCGGTCTATCTCTAACCTCTTGTGAACAGTACAGCTTTACGCCTTCTGGCGATATAACCAACATCGAGAAAGATATAACTGGATTTGACGCCCTGGATGTATCCCACGATTTCACTGTATTCGTGAAATTTTCTGATGCAGAGGAGAGCGTGCGAATCGAAGCCGATGATAATTTCTCCGATCATATTGTAGTCGAAAAAATTGGAAGTACACTCCACATTTCTTTAGAAGGAATTCAAAACATCCGGGGAAGAAAAACCCTAAATGCTTACATTACTACTCCCACCTTGAAGGATATCGAAGCCACCGGGGATTCCAAAGTGATCTTAGAGAATGAATTACAAAATGAACAAGTAAAAATCAACCTGCGTGGTGATAGTCAATTGCAAGGTCCCATCTCTGCCAATCATTTAGCAGCCAGTATCAGTGGCGATTCCAAAATGATTCTGGACAATATGATGCAGGGGGAATCTGTCATCCTAACCGTCAAAGGAGACAGCAAATTTGAAGGCGGATTTGATGTCACAACAATTGACGCACTTTTGACTGGTGACTCGCAAATCAACCTGATTGGGGAGGCTGATAATGCCAACATAGAGGCCAGAGGTGATAGCAAAGTGAAGAGCTATAACTTTACCGTAAAAAGCCTGGATATTGACCTGGCTTCCGATAGCGACGCCTATCTCACCGTTACCGATGAAATGTCGGTTAAAGCCTCCGGTGATAGTGTAATGAATTACAAAGGAAATCCGACCATCAACAAACAACAATTATCAGGGGATGCCAAGGTGAAGAACGCCAACTAATTTGGCCTATTTTATTCGACCAGGATTGTCTTTAATAAAACTACCCCAGCCGGAGTATTTTTTACTCCCTCCAAATGGAGATCCTGCTTGATAATGATGACATACCGCCGCACCTAAAGCATCTGTGGCATCCAAATAGTGGCCGTCTAGCTTGAAGCTCAAAATCTGGCAAAGCATGGCGGCCACTTGCTCTTTAGAGGCATTGCCATTACCCGTTACCGATTGCTTGATCTTTTTAGGTGAATACTCCGTCAGCTCGACGCCCTTGGTAATCGCTGCAGCCATCGCCACACCTTGCGCCCGCCCCAATTTTAGCATCGATTGGGGGTTTTTACCAAAGAACGGGGCTTCAATAGCCATGTGACTTGGGTCGTAAACGTCGATGATGGTTTGAACGCGTTCAAAAATTTTCTTCAATTTTTGCGCATGATCACCAAGCTTGCTGAGGTGCACGACGCCCAACTCCAATAGCTTGATCTGCTTCTTCTCTACTTCAATGATCGCAAAACCCAGTATATTTGTACCTGGGTCGATGCCTAAAATGCGATGGGTGTCTTTTTTGTCACTCAAAGTATATCGATTAAACCGCAAAAAAAGCAAGTTAGGCTTATACCGTCCTAAAGCCAAATTATTTGGCGAATTCTCAGCAGTTTTACGTCAGAAGGTGAATGATTCACCCCCTGACGTAAAACTCAACCCTAGAACGACTCAATGTATGGGGCCAACAAATCGGCGCTACTGGATAGGAGGAGCAAAGGTATTGCTAGTAATAGTACTAGTTTATACGCTTTACCAACAGATATGGGGCCATGATTACTGGACCTCATTCCTAGCCCTGTGTACGCCAGAAAGATGGATACAGCAATGGCCCTTGCTCTTACTCGTTTTTATCCTGATGCCCATCAATTGGTTAATAGAGGCTCGCAAATGGTGGCTTTTATTGCAGCGATTAGCACCTAGTCCTTATC
>OJCB01000130.1_pt1 | contig 31356 bp, 21 predicted proteins | sample 1591501 | NCBI WGS metagenome assembly OJCB01 (sample SAMN05416813, study PRJEB24817) | seawater metagenome | isolation source: Sea water | place: Canada:Atlantic | collected 2013-07 | reverse complement strand
GAGATCAGCCTCGGTCTCGTGGGCTCGGAGATGTGTATAAGAGACAGGTATTGAATCTCCGGAGCCTTTACGGCTGGAAGCCAGCGCGAAACACTTCTTTTCGGGCGCCTAACGCTTCCAATCTCCAAATTAGGGGCTCCTTCTCAATTGATTGGCTTATTGCTATCCCCTGACGGTTTGCTTGTAACTGAACCTTTGGGAATGTTTACAGTAAGGAAATACAAATTATACCATTACAACTCTATGTGAGTCAGTATATCGCCGCTAAAATTGCAGCGCTATAAAAAGACCGGATTTCCCGGATAAGACTCCACTTTGCTTTCAGGCGAACATTCTCCGCCGATCCTTTCCAATGAGCGAAAAAGACCCTCCCGTCGAAACCCCGCAGGTTGAAGCTGACAAAGCTTCCGCTGAGATCCCCGCTACCCCTGTTGAAGCCGTCCAGGCTCCTTCCAGTCAGGATTCCGGGCACGAATCCACGCCCGGGCCTGAAAAGGATAAACCTCAAGACGCTCCAAAGGCTGAAGAAAAACAGGAGCAATCCGAACTGAAGCTTGAAGCTGATAGTCAGCCTGAGCAAGAGCCGGAAGCCAAATCAGAGGAAAAGCCTCCTGTCGAAAACAAAGTCAAAGAAGGCGGCGAGAGTCAGGAAAACGAAGATAAACCGAATTCCGGAAATAGAGGCGAGGACGGAAGAGAAGGTCGGCCGCGTCGTGGCCGCAACAATCAAAGGAATCGGAAGTCCGGTAGAGGCAGGCGCAACCAGGGCAAAGAAGGTGAAGATAACGAAGAAGGTCGATCTTCCGAAGATGGGGAAGGAAAAGACAATGAGGGCGACGGCCCGCCAAGGAAGACACGCAAAGAGCGATACCTTGAGCGGAAGGAAAAGGAACGCGCCAAGGAAGCGGCTGCTCTGGAGGCTGCTCCGGCTGTCGAATCTGAAGGGCTTGTTGAAATTTCTCCAAAAGGATTCGGATTCCTCCGTGAACGGGGACGCAGTTATCAGCAGTCACCTAAAGACGTTTTTATTACTCCGGAAATCGTTCGTATCCACGGATTGCGAGACGGTCTCTGGCTGAAATGCGTTTCCAAGCAGGGAATTCGCGGACCTCAAATGATCGAGCTTCTGACGATCAACGGTAAAGACCCGGCAGAATATCAAAACCTGCCTTATTTCGAAGAACTTACGGCTATCAATCCCAACAAGAAGCTGACGCTCGAAACGGATGCTTCACGGATGACTACGAGAGTCATTGATATGATGGCTCCGATTGGACGCGGCCAACGGGGGCTCATTGTTGCTCCCCCGCGCACAGGGAAAACAACTCTGCTTCATCATATTGCAGAAGGGATTCAGAAAAATTACGATGACGAGATTCATTTAATGATTCTCCTGGTAGATGAGCGTCCCGAGGAAGTTACCGACTTCAAACGCTCCTTTCCGGATCTTGAGGTATTTTCGAGTTCTAATGACGGAGAGGGAAAAGACCACACCAGAATTGCGTTGCTTGCGATTGAGCGGGCTAAGCGACTCGTTGAAGCAGGTGAGCACGTGTTTATCCTGATGGATTCCATTACCCGCCTCGCTCGTGCTTTCAACACCTCGATGAGGAGCGGAAAACGCGGGACGGCCAGTGGCGGACTTATTGTTGGTGCTCTTGAAGTTCCGCGCCGTATTTTTGCCGCAGCCCGGAACACCCGCGAAGCCGGTTCTCTCACGATCATTGCCACAGCTCTGATTCAGACAAACAGCAAGGCGGACGAAGCCATCTTTCAAGAATTTAAAGGGACAGGAAATATGGAGCTGGTTCTCGATAGAGCGCTCGCCCAGAATTATGTTTACCCTGCAGTGGATATCCACAAGTCAGGTACTCGACGTGAGGAACTGCTCTTGCCTCCGCATATGCTTGAGAAGATCTACGTGATTCGACGAGGGCTTGGCGGCTATAAACAAGTCGACGCCATGGAGTGGTTGCTTAAGTGCATGGAGCGATACCCTTCCAATGCCCAAATGCTGATGGATATCAAGACGACCGCCCTTTCCTGACGGAAGCAATCTCGTTCAGGGTCCTGACTGAATTGTGCCTGGGTTGACTAAGCCCCCTTCAGCTTGGGGCCTGTTAATTCTGCTGGCGATCCATTAACGCCTTGCTCTTATTCCGGGAATTGCCTTCGAAGTTTGCAATCCCGTCATTGATCTAAGGCCCGATATCTGGTTAGCTTTCGGCGATGAGCAATTACGTCGAAAGGAGTCGCCGCGGATTCGGAAGCCGCATTAAGAATTCAGTAGGAGGAGTCATTTTTGGACTCATTCTGCTTTTGGGAGGAACGGTAGGAATCTACTTCAACGAGAGCAATTCCGTTCGAAGAGCCAAAGAATTGAAAGAAGGCCGTGGTGCAGTTGTATCCGTTGATTCTTCGAAAGTGGATCCAGCCAATGAGGGGAAATTAATTCACTTTACCGGCGACTCTAAAACAGATGGACCACTCAGTGATCAAAAGTTCGGTATCAGCGGAGATTTCATCAAGATCAATCGCAAGGCGGAAATGTATCAGTGGAAGGAAACCGTCTCCTCCCGTGAGGAAAAGAAAGTGGGAGGCAGCAGCGAAACCGTAAAGACCTATTCCCACAGTAAAGATTGGAGCAGTGGACTGATCGACTCTTCGAAGTTCAAATATGCGAACGGCCATGCCAATCCTTCATCCATGCCCTATCAGAGCCAGTCATCATCGGCCAAGGCAGTTTCTCTCGGAGCGTTCTCGCTGCCTGAGTTTCTTGTCAGTAAGATCAACAACACCACTGACTATGTGATGCAAAATATTGATGGTGTTTCTCAGGAAGCAAAACAAACGGGAAGGCTACACGCCGGAGGGCTCTATATCGGAAGCGATCCTGCAAATCCTGCGGTGGGCGACATGCGCGTCACCTTCAGTGTTGTGAAACCCGGGCCGACCAGTGTTATTGCCATGCAAAAGGGATCAACCTTGGCCAAATACCCGACCAAAACAGGTCGTACGCTCGACATTCTCCACGTGGGAACGCATGTAGCCGACGTCATGTTTGACACGGAAGTGAAGAACAACGCGATTATGACATGGATCCTGCGAGGCGCCGCATTCTTTGCATTAATGATAGGCTTCAACCTTGTTCTCGGTCCGCTCTCCGTTATGGCAAGTGTCCTTCCATTCCTCGGAAACCTGGTCGCTAAGGGAACCGGGGTTATTTCATTCCTGCTCGCCGCCGTGGTATGGACAATTGTGGTTGGGATTTCGTGGCTTGTGGTCCGGCCGGTTTTGGGAATCATCATCCTTGCCGTAACCGTATTTCTAATCGTGATGATTGTTCGTCGGATCAAACAAGGCAAAGAGGAAGGTGGACCGCCTCCAATGCAGGAAGAGCCGCCTTCTTTGACTCCCCCGCCCCTGACCTAGGGCAAATTCCTGTTCCTCTTTCCCCTTCCCCAATTCAATGAGCGATGAAGACTCTACGGATCTAATCCATCTGGAGCCCAAGGAAAGCGATTCCTACGGAGACTTGAAGGCAGCAGCCCGGAAATCCCGGCGCGTGGCCTGGCTTCTGGATGAATGCATTCGCATTCCGTTCACGCAGCGGCGGGTTGGCCTGGATCCCATCATTGGCCTCATTCCCTTCGGCGGCGAAGCGATTGCAACCCTTATTGGAGCGACTGTGCTGGGGGAATCGGTGAAAAGAGGAATCCCTTTTAAAACCCTCATCAAAATGGGGGGCAACATGATGCTGAATGCTGTGCTTGGAATGATTCCCGCTGCCGGGGACTTATTCTCGGTCTGGTTCAAATCGAATTCCAGAAACTACAAAATGCTTGATCAGTTTCTGGAAAGTGACGACTCGAAACAGGCGGAAGGCGGCTGGTGGCCGATCACTATTGTATTCCTTTTTATCGGGACCATTCTCGCCATCAATCTCACAGGGCTGCTCCTGTGTTTGTCAGTAATTAACAAGGCGATCGAATACCTTTGGGCTGCGTAGCAGAAAAACCTATTCGTCCTCTTGGCTGATGTCTTCAACCAGGTTCTCGGTTCGCTTCACATCCAATGGCTTCGATTCTTTCCCGAGAGTTAGAATGTTGTCTGCGATAGTCACATTCTTGGTTCCGTTCAAAGAAATCCCGGTGGTCTCCACCTGAATCCGGTTCCCGGTAATAATGACATCCTCCCCGGGTTGATCGTTGTATCGGGATGTTCCCCACACATAGATTCCCGTCTTATTCTTTTCACTGTCTGAACTGATTTGATTTCCGCGGATTGTCAGAGCCTTGCAATAGCCGAACTGGAGAACGGAGCTCGCAGTGTCACTTGCCCGAATAATATTGCTCTCCACAATCAGATTCGAATTCCCATTCCCCACAAGCCGACCTTCAATCGTATTCCCCCGAATGATCATCCCATCCACACCGCCGGCAAGAATCGATTTCCGGCACTGATTGTTCTCGATAATCACATTCTTCAATCCCCGCGCATGTTCGACGTGAATAGTCGACCCTCCGGGTTTTATGGTGTGTTCCAAATCACGACAGCCAGTGACGAGATAGTCTCTCGCATTCTCATCTCCCCCCATTTGAATTCCCTGACGAATAAAGTTACGCAAGGTGCAATTCCGAATCGTAATCGCCTTACAGCCACGCGAGGTTGAGATACAATCTCCAGCAAAATTCTCTGCAAACACATTTTCAATCGTGATGTTCTCAATCGAGTGTTCTTTGTTGTAGAACCAAATCCCGGAGTTGTGTTCCGGTGTTTCGCCTTTGATGTAGGCGGGAAAAGTATTCGATCCGTCGAGGTGCAAATCCCGGATTATTACGTTCTTCGTTCCGGTGGCGACAGGAGCACCGATCATTCTCCAGAAGTTTCCCCGGTTCGCATCATCCGTGAATTTCAAAGTCGATGCCGGACCGATCCCTGTAAAAACCGTGTTTGAAGGAACTTCCAAAATGGGAGACTCGGGTCCGTGCCGGGACAGGAAAAAGACCCCTTTGGGCACCAGCACAGTACCGCCACCTGCTTCTCCGCAAGCCTCGAGCGCCCTTTCGATTGCGGCCGTATCGTCAGTGTCATCGTCTGCGGTCGCACCGTATTTGGTGATATCAAAAGTTTCTCCGAAAGCCCAGGTTTGGAAGAGTGCCGGAACAAGAAACAGGAGGAAACGAGATTTGAAATTCATAAGAAGCCTTAGCCAAACTCTAGCGGAAATTTCTAAAAAGTCAGAATTTCTCTTTCAAATCTCCCAGTTCGTGAAGAATAGGATCTATGGATTATGTCACACGCTTCGTCATGAATACGAATACTTAGTATCTCAATGATGATATCATTTTCCAAAAGCCGCCTGCTTCCCGGAGTTGTTTCCGTTCTTCTTCTGCTGACTTTTACTCTTGAGGCAGCCCCCTTAGAAACCATTCAGATCAAGGATGTTCAGGGCATCGTAACCGCGAAATCACCGACTGACACCAGGTGGAGCCCAGTAGCGCAAGGGACAGAACTTCGCCTGGGTGACCAGATCCGCACGGGTCCGCGAGGTGCAAATGCCGCACGCTTACAGTTCGAGGACGGATCAAAGGTCGTCATCGGTCCGGCTTCTTCCGCAGTAATTGAGGGAAACGGAAAAATCATCCTTCTCCGCGGAGAGTTTGAAATCAGTCCTTTGAAAAAAATGTCGATTACGACTGCTGCCGGAAAGGTTCAGGAATCTTCTGACACACTTGTATGGCGACTCAATGACCAGGGAGAACTCTCCAAAGTTGAAAACACACCCAAATGGCTTTCGGGTTTCAATGGAATCAACACAGCAGAGACTCTCGGCTCACTCCTCGCAAAGGTGGACGGCCGCGACGTTCCTTTGACGATCGGATATCATCACGTGACGGTCGAGATCCGGGATCAAATTGCACGAACCACTATCGAGCAGTCCTTCGTGAACCACACCAAGGTTCGTACGGAAGGTGTATTCTATTTTCCCTTACCACAGGATTCGTCGATCGCCGGGTTCGGAATGTGGATCAATGGTGAATTAGTGGAGGCCGATGTCATTGAAAAACAGCGCGCTCGCGAAATTTATGAAACCATCCTCCGGGAACGACGCGATCCAGGCCTCTTGGAGTGGACTGGCGGAAATATCTTCAAAGCCAGGGTATTTCCCATTTTCCCTCATTCCGAGAAACGGGTAAAGATTACCTACACTCAGGTTCTCCCCCTTCAGAAAGATGGAACCTTCCGCTACCGCTACGCACTGCAAAGCGACATGCTTCGCGAAAATCCGGTTCGTGATTTGAAAGTGGACCTCAAAGTCTCCTCAGCAAAGGGAATTGAAAGCGCCGAGTGCACGAGCCATACCATCGCTCAAACAGACGTCACCGAATTCGCAGCACACTTTCAATTAGAAGAGCAGGAATATACCCCTGATGCCGATTTTGAAGTCGTGATCAAGCCGCTGCCGAATTCCGCACCGGAAGGCTTTCCGATTTCCCTTATTCCCCACCGACGCGGAGAAGACGGATATTTCCTACTGACAGTGGATATGCCACAAGAGAAGCAAGAGGGTTCAAGCGATCATCCAAGAGGGTTGAATCGAAAAGCCGAGCCCCTCAATCTCCTTTTCCTCTGCGATACCTCCGGCTCGATGGACCCTGTTCAGCGCCGCTACCAGTCAGAGTTGATTTCTGCAATTACCAGTCAGCTAGGGGAATCAGACCGCTTCAATCTTGCCACCTGTGATGTCGACTGCCGGTTTTGGAAAGAAAACTCGTCTCCTCCTTCTGAAGAAAAAGTTTCTGAGGCTCTTGGATTCTTGGAGCAGCGAATTTCGCTAGGCTGGAGCGATCTTGGAAAGACCTTTTCGGATCTGTGCGAGTCAATCCAACCCAATACTCAAGTGATCTACCTGGGCGACGGAATACCGGCAACGATCCAAACTGACCCCAACGCCTTCGCATCCAGATTGAAGCAATCCAAGGTCCCCAAAGGTGTCAGTTTCTTCCCTGTCGCCACTGGCAGCAAATTCGAGCCGGTTGTCATGACTGCGATCTCCGGACTTGGAATGGGAAGCAGTTTCCGTCAGGTAAGCAGTTCCAATCCGTCGACAACAGTTGCCGCTTCCCTGCTTCGGGAGATCCTGCAACCCGACTATCGAAATCTCCGTATTGAAATCGAAGGACCGGTCAAGACGGCCCGCATCTATCCGAATCATTTCGTCAGCACAGAACCGGGGGAGCAGAGAATTGTAACAGGCCGCTACCTCCCGATTGGAAAGGACCAGGAAGGAAGCGTAATCATCTCCGCTGAAAGGAACGGCAATGAAATTACCTGGGAATACCCGCTAAGTTTTCCGGGTCTCGATGCCGGACACGAAGGAGGAGATACCGGCAACTCTTTCATCCCGCGTTTGTGGGCGAGAAAGTATCTCGATGTGCTGCTCGAGCAGGGAGCGACTCCGGAAATCCGAGAGGAAATTGTAGATCTGTCAGTCGAGTACAAAATCATGACCCCGTATACCTCCTTTCTTGTTTTGGAAAGCGATGCAGACCGGGAGAGGTTCGGGGTGAAACGACGGTTTCAGATGCGGGATGGCGAGCGCTTTTTCTCCGATGGAAAAAAGGAAGCAAATTTTCACCTGGTCCGCCAGCAAATGATTCGAGCATCGGAATGGAGGAAACACCTCCACCTGCGAACGCTTCAAAACCTCGAAGGAATGGGACGCAATCCCAACGTGGCGAATCAATTGCTTACGCTGTCTTCCTTAGACGACTATGCTATAATTGGTCACGGAGGACACTCCGCGGACTATTCATCTTTCATCGGCATCAACCGTCGGACGGGTGCCCATCGAAATTCGGGACGATTAGTAGGCGATCTCAATGGTCCCGACGTACTGGCGGTTGGTGGCAATATTCTGATTGGATCGTCTGGAAGTCTCAGCACCGTCACATCGGGATACTATTCTGGAGATCGCATCTTCAGCTCCGGCGGAACGATCAATGTCGGCGGTGGGTTCCAAGGGACCAACGGTGCCATATCAGCAGGCTACATGACCGACTATGTTTTCCAGGGAGGAGCCCGGCTACAGCCTGGTATATCACTGGGCTCGGGCGGGTACGATACGGTCCGTGGATTTTCAGGGATCGGACAAGGGTTTCCGATGACTCCAGCGTCTCCTTTGGGTTTCGCATTCAAATCGGACTTTGACCGAGGAGACATCGGATTCCCTCAAGAGGGGAATGCGCATTCCCTTTTCTCTCATCTCAACAGAAATACTTACACCAGAGATCGAGTCTTTCGCAGGCCTCTTCCCTTCATTAACCCGAGCTCTCGCCACACGGATCACTTCGGTCGTCAGCAAATGTATCCAGCACAACCTGGATTGCGAAATTTGTTTCCCCAGCTTGTATCATTGTCCCCTGCTCCGAAGCATTCCCGGGAGGCGGATGCCAAAGCCGCCAAATTGGTAGAATCCCTTGCCAGGTTCGAACCCCTTGGAAAAGCCGGCGTGCATATCAAAGTTACCCGCACTCAAGAATTCCTTCGCGAGAACAGGGTCTCCTCTGTCGAAGTTACCGAGGCGGTCATTCATCCTGAATCCGGTTCCTGGTGGTTTCAGCGAGATTCCCGTGGTAGCCAGACCATCTGGCATATGCTTCATGAAAATCTCTATGCACTTGATAGAGTTCGAGGACTGGCACGGGAAGCGACGGCGGAAAAAGCGGATACTGAAGCATGGACACAACTTCAAATCGATTTTGAAGAAGATCTGGATTCGCTAATTAGAAGTAATGAAACACGAGTTGCAGATGGAAATGAACCCAACACGAAATGGCTGATTATTCTTCGAAAGGAGGAGCCTGTTCGACGAATCCTGATCGACACTGACCGCAATGTTGTCCTGAGAAAGGAAAGCAGGAATTCGGAAAAAGAGTGGCGCGTCACGCAGGAAACAAAAGAATTTGTCGAATTCGGCGGCCTGATCTGTCCTTCGCTGATAGTTCAAACACCGACAGATAAATTCAGACGGGTCGATCGGATTGACTATCAGGAGAGTGAGGTTGATTTCTTTGAAGAGCGTAAGAAAGAACTGGAGAAGGTCATTCTTCTCCGCGACTTCCCCACCCTTTCAGAGGCGCGCAAGCGGGTCGATTCCGGAGACGCGACGATTGATGATTGGATTGCCCTTACTGACTATTTTTGGAGTCGGCAGCAATGGGATAAAGCAGAGGAGTATCTCAATGAATTTTCAAATGCCGCAGCAATCAATAGCACTGAAAGCAAACTTGCCCTCCTTCATTTCCGAATATCTCTATTCCAAAACTCGGGACAGACGGAAAAATTGAGAACTGAGATTCTAGCGGCAGCAGATAGTTTAGTCGCATCAGAAGCTGCTCCAGTTATGAATTTGCTTCGGGCTCAGTATCTGCTCAATACTGCCAATCAATTGCAAGGGGGTGAACTGATCGAAATCATCGATCGTCTGGAACCTTGCTTTCTGCTTGAAGACAATAACGAGAGCTGGAGACAAGCTGAAAAGGCATGGAAGGTGAGCCGGGGGAACGCGCTTCGCTACTGGCAGGAAATCAGCGACAAGGAAAAAACCGACTGGTGGAGAGACCTCGCCACAGAATATCGAAATGACCTCAGCTTGCATATCACTCTGATCGATTTGCTCACCCGCTCCGGCGAGAACGAAGCTGCACGAGGCGTCTATGAATTGGAAACGGCGCGGGACTGGTGGAACGTTGAAGAGAAGTGGCGGCTGCGGGACGGTCTCATTTCGAAAATGATGTCCGATGGGCGATACGATGAAGCAGCCAACCTCATCGCTCCCTTTATCGATAGCGAGGAATGCACCAGATCCAGATTTTCAAACTATCTCAAAGCCCTGGCTCGCTCGGGGAAATCGGATCTCTATTCGGAACTTTGTCATCAGTGGCTCGACGATTATTTGAGCTCCGAATCACCCGGGGATTCACCTATCGTAGAGAACCGCGCCTTTGGCGTCGTCGACCGACTCTGCGAGTATACTGGTCGCAGTGGGCAGCTAACTGTCGACTGGGCAAAACTTCTTCGGGACAAAGCGATCGAAGGAGCGATGAGCGCGAACCACTTTCGATTATCGAATCAGATACTTGGCAATTCCCGCTTCAGGCAATCGGATCAAAGGGTCGAAGCCATTCGAGCCATTGGAGAATGGCTCGTAGAAAATGTTGAGGACCTTGGCCTCGATCACCTGTCCTTTGTTATTTCAAACAGCGAACTTTCAGACGGAGGTTGGGCCTCCGTTCGAAATTCGTATATCAAGCTGTGGCGTTCCGAAGAAGATCTGGAGAGTAAGAAGGCGGCAGAAAATCTCTTGCATCAACACCGCTCTGTTCTGTTCGTAAATGATCGTGCTGCCCTCTACGAGTTTCTAGAAGAGCGCATTACTCAAGCAATAGACGAGAAGGAAGCACTCTCGCGCCGCCTTTCTCTTTTCCATGAGAAAAGACAAGGCTTAGACACGCTCTCGAAGGACGAGGAAATTTCGATCTACGCCATGCTGGGAGATCTTCACCTCCCCGAATCGGAAAGTCCTTTAGTCGCTCCGCTAGAGGCTCTTTTGGGGCTGAATGACAGGGTTTACTATTCTTCCTCAGTCCGGACTCGTGATGCTGAAGAAAAGCCATCTGACGAAATGACTCGTGAAGAGCAGGCTGAGATTCAAACCGCCATTGTTCAAACCGCTAATAAATCCGTGATCACTCATTTGAAACGGGAAATTGAACTTCGAAAGAATGACCCCAGGTGGAGCGAACTCCTTCCGTGGATGAGGCTCGAACGAGTTTTCTTTGAGGCCCGGCTTGAAGATGCCAACTACGTCGAACTGCTGAAGGAATGCCTTGAATGGCTCGGCGATTCCCCAGCTCCATGGGTGAAAGAAAAGGATCTGCTAACTCTGGCTCTAAAGAAGAGGCTCCTCGCAACGGCGACCTATTTGGCGGCAAAGTCCAATGGGGAGGAACCTCAATTAACGGATGATCTACTCTCATTCCTGAACAAAGGAATTGCCCTGGAAGATCAATGGGGTGCAGATTTATGGCAGCAGGAAAAATGGAGTCTCCTTGTCGCAACAGAGAGGAATGAAACCCTGGAGAAAGTTCTCAAGGACTGGGCAGAAGAAGATACTTACAATCCTCAATGGCGAATCGCTCTGGCGTATCTCTATACTGAGCAGGATCAACTCGCGGAAGCGATTGCCGTCTTCGAATCTCTCGAAGCGGACGACCTGCTTTCCGGAGAGGATGCGGAAACTTACGCAGCACTGCAGCAGGCGGCCGGAAAGAAAGTTGGGAAGGAGATCACGCTTCGTGGATCAATTTCCGAGTCACGGCTGTATACCATTATCGAGAAGGTCGGCCAGATCCAGGAGAGAATCCGGTCAAAAGACGGAGGACCAACCGGCAGCATTGAGCAGGATGATATCGATCTAATTGCTGAATTAATGGATCGATCCCCTTATGCCGATCGGTATTTTTATCAGATTCGACAACTCTACCGGGAAACCAAAGACCCCCGAATCCCCGCTCCCGTAATTCGAGGTTTGTTAGGAGGGAGCATTCAACAGGCATATCCCATGCTCCGCCAATTCTACACTTTCGCTGAATTGATCGAAGAAGAAGCCTCCGTAGATGAAGCGATGACTGAGATTTCAAGAATTCGTGCAGACAAACACCAGTATACCGGCAGCGATCTCCGCGCTCTCGATATGGCAGAGGCAGTTCTGAAGATGCGTGCATCGCAAGTCTTGAATCAATCGGAGCAACATGTCGGGCCTGCTGCTTCTGCACTGGAACGCGCAATGGACCGGGATTTCGAACGGGGTGAAAGATCGCTGATGGCCGACTGGATGAAGGAGCTTCGATCATTCAAGGGTGAACAGATTGAAAATTCGATACGATCCTCTTTTGAAAAACTTCATTCCGGAGCGGAGGACCCCTTCATTCGTTTAAGTATCGCCGCAGCATGGTCCCAGTGGGACATTTATCAGGAGAAACCCGACCGGGGAATTGATCGCCTTGTCCAGGCGATCAAACAGACAAAGGAATTTCGGAAGGAGAAGTTTACGGATGAAATGACGAATGCTCTTTCCGTCTTGTTAAAGTGTTATCAGGGGATTCATCACTACTCTGAAGCAGAAGATCGAATTCAATCAGAACTTCGAGACTCCGTGAATCGTTCCGTCCGGAGCAAACTGATCATCAAGGCCTGTGAGAATTACAATCTGGCTTTGCGTAACGGAAATACGACCTCCTTTGGTGAAGGGAATTCACAATACGCAGCAGTCCGCAGCTGGATGATTTCCGAATTTCAAAACGTGAGGATTCCGCCGGAAAGGAACGGGCTGGTTGATATGATCACAGGCTATCACTATACGGCATCCTCTAAGTCCATCAAAACTGCCGGCACTGATCTCCGAAACTTTGGAGAAAAGGAAGTCGGTCCACTCGTTGAGCTCGGAGCCAAACAGTCCGGCAATATGGTTGGAACCATTGCCAACAGAATTGAAGACATTCAGGGCCCCATCGCCGGAGTCGACTTCCTTGTCGGAATGCTAGAGCGGGAACCTCGCTGGGTGGCCACAGCATCAAGCCACAGTATCTGGGATCGATGTGGATACAGCACGTATCGCTGGAGGGAAGATGCGAAGAACATGCCCGCTGACCTTAAGAGCCGGCTTCTCGCCGTTCTAAAAAGCACACTCGCGGAACAATTGACCTGGCGCGGAAAACGCTATCTCGATTTTTGTAAAAAGAACTACAGCTACTGTTGGGATGAAAAACTTGGTGAATTTCAATTGGTTGTGGAGGCATTCATCGAAGAGAATTCCGACACTACCTCTTCCGTAATTTTTGGGGCGGAATTTATCGCAGATCACATCGGGAATTACCGGAAGGCTGCCGAATTCCTGAGCAAAGTGAACCGGGAGGGCAAGCTCGAACGAGAGGGGCGAGTCTCTCTTGGAAAGTATCTTGAACGGTCTGAGCAATGGGCTGAGTCTGCCGGGGTTCATCAGGTTTTGATTAAAGAAAATCAGCAAGATATCACCTCTCACATTCGACTGACTAGAGCCTTGTTTTATCAGGACAAAAAGGACAAGGCTGCAGAAGCACTAAAAACGGCCGGTAAGGCCGCAAACCAGGAGGGAGACTTTATTGCGCTGGCCCGGCTTGCTGAAGAGATCGAGGAATTGGATGCTGCAATCCCCCACTATCAAACAGGGATTCGCAAACATGAATCCGTTCGCGCTGATCGAGGAATCGGTAACGGGACTGTTTCTGAATATTATCGAGAGATGGCCGGGATACATTCTAATTTGGGCCAAACAAAGGAAGCCGTCGACGCCGCTTCGGCATCCATTGTATCCTGGGGAGACAACCGGCGGGAGCGAACACGTTCACTGAAAAACCTCCGCAGCATTCTCGCCGATGCCAGTGACCTCGATGCTTTTGCGAAAAGCATTGATAAGGAAGGAAAGGAATCCGGATTGGGCAACCCTGTGCTCAGAAAAGCCATGGGCATGGTTTACCTCGAAGCGAAGAAACCGAAACAGGCAGTTGAGCATCTCACCCTTGCGATTGAGTTGCAACCCGGTGACGCGGAAACTCATTTAAAGCTGATCGAAGCTCTCGATGCCGCCGGAGATAAAGAAGCCGCAAGAACTCAATTAATCGAGGCCATCAAGCAATCGCCTCGCGACTTCAAGCTTATCCACGATCTACGGAAGCGTTATGATACGGCGGAAATGCAGATTGAAGGTGAGCGTGCCGCGACCCATCTCGTGGAGGCAACTCCAAACGAATCGGAAAGCCATCACGAGCTGGCTAAAGTCAGAATGGAGCAGCAACAGTGGAACGATGCGTTGGGGCATTGGAGACGAGTCGCCGAACTCCGCAAGCTGGAACCCACGGGACTGATCGGGCAAATCCGGACCCGTCTGGCAGCAGGAGAAGCGCAGGAGGCTCGTAAATTGTCGGCACGACTTTCCAAAGAGAAATGGCATTCCCGTTTTCAGCCGGAGATTCAGAAGGTTCAAAAAGAAGTAGAGGCCTTGTGACGGACGAACCTGACCTTTCCAAAAGGATTGACTCAATCCAAGGTTCTCAATAGCCTATATCAAGATGAAGCTGTCCTGTCTCCTTACTCTTCTTTTAGTCGGAGCCCTTCACTTTTCCTGCGATCGATCGCAAGACGCGCCCCCGCTTGGTGAAGCAAGTGATGATCGAACACTGGACCCCACGGCTGTAAAGACGCATTCGGTGGAGATCGTCACTGATCCCGAAACGATTCCTTCCGCTTCGGAGAATGTTGCCTCTACCAGCCTGCCCCTCTTCTATTCGGAAGGTGACACCTTTCAAGGTATGTGGAATTACAACCGTCGGAATTTCAATCTTCGAATGACCGTCGTGGAAGTGAATCCTGACAACCGCACCATCAGGGTCACGATGAAATCAGACGATCTGGATGGAGCAGAAAAGGAAATGACGGGCAATTTGCTCCCGGATGGTCGCCAAGTGAACTTGAAGGGAATCTCCGGAACCGGCTCGGACCCTGCTCTGGCTGCCGCAGTCTCCGGCTATCATGTCATCGATCTACTCAAAAAGAGCAGCACTCAGGGCATCTCCTTGAATGACTGCAGCACGCGGCAACTTCGAGGCGAGACGGATGACGGAACGAATGTGTATTTCTGGACCAAGCTGAAAAAGAACGTGACCGCCTCCCGATGAGAACAGGACCCTTTTTAGTCGCGTTCATTTTGTTCTCCCTTCCCTTCCCTTCCCCGCGGATGCTACGAGCATCCGCGAGTTTTTGTCGCCGGAGAACCCGCGAGCCAGAGGGATCCACTACCAGTTTCAGACTCGTGATACGCCCAAGGGGAGAATTGCGCGTGTAACCGCCCTCACGCCCGGAAAAGATTTCCCTGCCAATGCGTCCATTTCCGTTTCGGAAGTAACAGATACGGAATCTACATTTTCAATGGAGTCACTGCTGAGTCTTGAACCGGAAAAGAAGAAGGATCGTTTCGTTGCCGAGTTCCTCATCACTCCGGAACTCGCCGCAAATCCTAAAGCTGCCTTTATTCTAACTCTCTCGGGTGGGCCTGGAGCTGATGAGAAATCGATCGCCCATCCCTGGGCGGACTTCTTCATCCTTCCTCTTCAGGAATTCATCAAGGCCGACAGTGCCGTTCACCCACCAATGAGCAGTAACTGGAAACTGATTGATCAATCCGTTTCGAAATCGTCAGGGAAAGCGTGGGCAAATTTTGAGAACACTGAATCAGGAGATGCTCTCGCGTTTCAGACATGGAGGGTTGGGTCCGCAACAAAATTGGAAAGTTCGCCAGTCATTCAGTCATCCATCGAAACCTTTTCCAGCAATGGGCGCGCTAGCATTTCATCTAACACAAAGAGATATCCGATCGAGGACATGGTGCGGCATCAGATCGTTGAAATCCTGCTCGGTGACAAGACCGCAGACGCGATTGAATTCACCTACATCTACGGAGCCAATCCAGAGAAAATTGAGTCCATCGCTCATGGCTACATTGTGCGGTTCGACGAAGTCGTCTATGCGGTTCAACATACTTCGAAAAGACCGATCAGTTCGGAGCTTGCCTTCGAGATGGTTTGCAAACTGTTGGAGAAGAAGTTTACGGTCGGATCGTGGGGCCGTGGAGATGTCAGACCTGTTCAGATTCAGTAAAAGGTCGGCCTCGATTTTCTATTTAGATTTCTTCAGTTCCATTTTTAGATCATAAGGATAATCCAGGGACTTCATGATCAATTCGAGAAGATCCCGGAACGCATCGCGCGAAACTTCAGGATCGTATTCGACTGTTAACATCGGAACTTCGTCCATCAACTCACTTGCCTGAATGAAGGTGGGCAACATTTCTTCGAGAGTTTCATCGTGTCCTTGCCCCTTCCATTCCACCTTTCCATCCTTTTTTAGATGAACGCTTATACGATTCAGTTTTGCCTCTTCAGACGGTGATGAACTCCTTGAAACTGCTGGAGCTTGCAGTCTCAAGCTGTCGAAGAATCCCAGACCTGCTTCCATATCCGCCTTGCCTCCGGCCGACACAAACAAGTGCAATCTGCTGTCTTGAAAGATAAAGGGCCCTTCGAAGCCGTGCCCCGGGATCAGGAATCTATCAACAAGGGTTTCAGCGAAAACAGCCTCCTTATGTTCCCGCATTTTCCACACCACTTCCCTTTCATCCACATGTCCCGATAAGGAAGACCAATCCTCACCTTCGTCCTCAATAAAGGTAGAGGGATGATTACCCACATAGATCCCCAACTGCGTGCTTCCCGAGGGAGAAGTCAGACGATGAACAATGAAATCCACGCCTTTGTCGACCTCGTAGCCAAAGCCTATCGGGATGTCGATCGCAAGAATGGCTGAGCGTTCGTTGAACCCGGGAAGCTCAAGGGTTTCGCTCAGAGCCGTGTTCTCGGACGAAACACGATCGCAGGAAAAACATCCTGCCAAGGCTACTAAGAAACACGCAGCGATTCGAGAATCGACTCGTCCTACACTGCGCTTCCTTTGCCTCACTTCTTCCCTTTCGACTTGCCTTTTCCTTTCCGCTTCGCAGCCTCTTCCATTCTTTTCTTCCGCTCAAGCCCGCGCTTCAGAATGGACTCGGAGTGAAAATGCATATCCACATTGCTCAAATCCTTAAGCTGATTCTCCGGGACTTCATACTGCTCCCGGAGGCTCTCAAGCTCGGTATGGAGACGCTTTGCGATATCCGCGTATTCGGGATTGTCGATCTGGTTCTTCATCTCTTTCGGATCAGTTTCCAGATCGTAGAGTTCCCACTCCTTCACATCGTAAAAATTCATCAGCTTGTAGCGACCGTCGTAAACGCCTTCGTGACGCTGAACCATGTGCCAGCCCGGGTACTCGTAGTAGTGATAGTAGTGAGTTTTCCGCCAGTCTTCCGGCGTCTCTCCTTTCAAGACAGGAACCAAACTGGCGCCTTGCATGTCATCAGGAATCTCAGCCCCGGCGATGTCGAGAAAGGTCTCTGCGAAATCGAGATTGGAAACGAGATCACTGTTCACACTGCCCGGCTTGATTTTTCCGGGCCATTTTGCCAGCAGTGGTGTGCGATAGGATTCATCATACATGAAACGCTTGTCGAACCATCCGTGCTCCCCAAGGTAAAAGCCCTGGTCGCTCGAGTAGATAAAGACCGTGTTCTCCGCCAATCCATTTTCCTCAAGGTATTCCTGCAATTCTCCAATACAATCGTCGACGGATCTGACGCAGCGGAGATAATCTTTGAGGTAACGTTGATACTTCCAGCGAACCAGGTCCTTGCCTGAAAGATTCGCGGCAACAAAAGCATCATTCTTCGGCTGATAAGCGGCATCCCAGGCCGCGGCCTGTTCCGGATTCATCCGGCCGTAGCCTCGAAGTTTGAAATCATCCGTCGGATCATACTCTTTCACTTTTAAATCGCGGCCCAGAGTCATGGTCTTGTCGATGGTCATGTCCTGTTCGCGAGCGGCAATTCCGCGACCTTCGTAGTTGTCAAAAAGAGTATCCGGCTCCGGCATGACCACATCGTCATAGAGTGTGAGATATTTTGGTGCTGGATCCCAGGCCCGGTGCGGGGCTTTCTGCTGAACCATCAAGATGAAAGGCTTCTCCTTGTCCCGCTGATTACTCATCCACTCCTTGGCCTTTTCTGTGACGACCTCCGTGCAATAGCCGGATACTTGATACTTCCCCTCTGCATTCACAAAGTCCGGATTGTAGTAGCTCCCCTGCCCCGGGAGAATGTCCCAGTGATCAAATCCGGTCGGATCGCTGGCCAGGTGCCATTTTCCAATCACCGCAGTCTGGTAACCTGCTTTCTGAAGAAGTTTGGGAAAGGTTTGTTGAGTGCCGTCGAACTTGGTCTTCTCGTTCATGAAAAAGCCGTTCTTATGACTGTATTTCCCCGTCAAGATAGTCGCCCGGCTGGGTCCGCAGATCGAGTTGGTAACCACGCATCGGGTAAAGCGCATCCCCTCCTCGGCAATCCTGTCGAGATTCGGAGTGGGAGCAATGTTCGCCAGCATTCCGCCGTAGGCACTGATTGCCTGCGTCGCATGGTCATCAGAAAATACGAAGACGATGTTGGGTCGTTTGTCTTCCGCACAGAGAGATCCTAAAAGGGATGTCAAAAGAAGCGCAGCGACCGGGAGAAAAAATAACCGAATTTGCATATGTCTGACAATGAATGCAGATGTGCTGCCAGAGCAAGGCTTTTACGAAAACTGGATTTTTCAGGAAAATCCACGACTATAGCGCCCCTTATCCCGAAAGAGAAAAGATCCACCTTCATCGCAAATGCTACCCTGGTTTCAGAACGACAAGTTCCCCCTCTACCTCGCCCCAATGGCGGGAGTGACGGATCTTGTCTTTCGCCGAATCTGCAAAGAGTTGGGTGCCGATGTCATGGTAACGGAATTCGTCTCGGCGGAAGGAATTATTCAAGCCGATGATCGAACCCGCGTGTATACCGAATTTGAAGACGGCCAGCGGCCTGTCGGTGTTCAGCTTTTCGGTGCTGATGGAAATCGAATGGCAGAAGCCTCCCGCAAGATCATCGACTGGAAGCAACCTGATTTCATTGACATCAATTTTGGTTGCCCCGTGAAGAAGGTTGTCTCCAAAAACGGAGGCTCTTCGCTGCTTCGGGATTGCCCCCTCCTGGCAGACGTCGCCTCGTCCATCGCCAAAGGCGTCAGCAATCAGGTTCCAGTCACCGCGAAGATTCGGATCGGCTGGGATACTGACAGCATCAATGCTCCGGATGTTTGTCGCATCCTGGAAGACGCGGGAATGGCTGCCATTGCAATTCACGGGCGCACCAGAGCCCAAGGCTATTCCGGCGAGGCCGATTGGAATGTCATCGATGAATGCGCTAGAAGCGTCAATATCCCTGTTATCGGGAACGGAGACATTGGAAGCGGCGAAGACGTTGAGAAGCGGAAGAGTGAGACCGCGGTGAGTGGCGTCATGATTGGACGCGCAGCGATGCAGCATCCCTGGGTTTTTCAAGAAGCCAAACACTACCTTGAGAATGGGAAGCAAGCTTCACCAGTGAGCCCTGAAAAGAGGTGGGAACTCATTCTTCGCCATGCTAAGATGTTACTCGAATGGAGTAAATTCCCGACTGAACGGTATGCTATTCAGGCATTTAGATCTCGCCTAATGGCATACTCCCGTGGTTTACCGAAAGGAAAGCAGCTTAGGATCCGCTTTTCGACCGTAGAATCGTATGCAGAACTGGAACAGGTCGCCGGCGAATACCTGGAAAACCTGATGTGCAAAGGCGATCCCCGAGTCTTCACCCCTTGAGCGGCGGGCTACTCAAAGTAGTAGAGCCCTTCGAGCCCCTTCGCTTCGCAGTCCATACGATGAACGTCTGCGCCGGCACGAAACTCACGACCGCGTCGGGCAGCAAAGAGGCGCATGTGCTTGCGAATCCCCTTGAACAGAGAAGGAGAGAGAAGGAGGACGATTATCCCAAAAAGACAGAACGCTGCGATAAAGACGCCGATAAAAAAGATAACAATAGGAGGCATTTTCTGGACGGTTGAAAGAGATCTTCTCCCAATATTTTAGCAAAGTTTTCTAAATTATCAAGTTTTGTTAAAATTAGTTCTTATTTTTTGTTTTGTTTTTAAAATTTATAAAGATTTTATTTCGTATTTCCGCCTCTAGCAAGCTTGAGCGATCGGGTTTCCGCTGTATCTGTATTCCCTCTTATCCTCTTCAATTGCCCTATCAGCATGCTTGCTATCATCTCACCTGCGAAGACTCTCGATTTCGAAAAAACCTGTCCGGCTCATCGGCCTACGCAGCCTCAGTTTCTCGATGATTCAGAGGAAATCATTGCTGCACTGAGAAGGAAATCGCGCCCTCAGTTGCGGGAACTGATGGGGATCAGCGAGAATCTCGCAGACATCAATTATCATCGGAATCAGGACTGGTCCCGGCCTTTCAACTCCGACAACGCCAGGGCTGCAATTTTGGCATTTAAAGGCGACGTCTACACCGGCTTGACGGTTTCGGACTACGGGAAAGATGACTTCAAGTTCAGTCAGGACCATCTTCGAATTTTATCAGGACTCTACGGTTTGCTTCGCCCTCTCGATTTGATTCAGGCCTATCGCCTCGAAATGGGAACATCTTTGAAAACGAAAAGGGGTAAGGATCTTTATCAGTTCTGGGGCGACTCACTCACTCTGGGTTTGAAAAAATCGCTCACAAAATCTGGCTCAAGTGTATTGATTAACCTCGCATCAAACGAATATTTCAAGGCCGTGAAACACAAGGATCTCGATTGTGAAATTGTAACACCGCATTTCAAGGATAAGAAAAACGGCGTCTATAAATTCATCAGTTTCTTCGGTAAAAAGGCCCGGGGCATGATGTGCGACTTCATGATTCAGAACCGAATCACTGATCCTTCAGGATTAAAAGATTTCAATACTGCCGGATATTCCTTTAATAATGGCCTTAGTGAGGGTAATAATTGGGTTTTCACACGTGAAGAACAGGCTCCGGCCTGAGCAATTTCCTCATGGAAGACTTGAGAATGGGACACCTTAACCTTCACTTTCCAACCGCGATAATAACGGCCCTCTTCGGGCTGTTCAGCCTGGGCTTTTGTATCGCTCAGGATCCACTGGTCATCAGTGACGAGTCCAAGGAGGATCCCGCGCCTGAGAAATCAGAAACGAGCGAAGCTGCCCCTCCCGCCGCCGAAACGGTAGCGCCTGCTTCGGGGAAACTGGAAATCACTCGAAGAACTATCCAGAATTTTTTGACTGATCCGATCGCCCTTATCCCCTATTCCGGTGACGGCCCTGAACCTTCCCCGCTTGTGTCGACCTTTGTCATCAAAGGAGAAGGGCTTCCCTACTCCATTATTTGGGATCCCGCGGCCTGCCGCCTGCTGGGCATTTATAAGACTCCCGCAGAACCGGATCCTGCAGCGGAGCCGGATCCGGACTCTCCGCCACCGTCGCCCTACCTGATTTTAGCAGAAGGCGCCGCTCCTTTTGCTTCGACGATGGGAACAACCGGCAGCCCTGAGTATTTCGGTTTTCGGATTGTAGAAGGAAAACCGGAGTTCCTTTTTCAACACGGGCGAGTCCTTGTTGAAGAACGGATCTGGCTTGATCCCACGGCCAATCAATTGATGCAGAGATTCACAGTCATCAATCAGTCCGGTGATGTCGCCATGAAGTTTCCGGAAAGTTGGAAGAAAAGAATCTCCACGGAAGACGGAGAGTGGAAAGATACCGTTCTCTCAATTCCTGAAGGAAAAGAGAATGAGGGTGGCGAAGTGAAGACTACATTCACTTTGGCCTATTCTCTTGAGGACAACAGTTAACACGAAATGGCTGAACTTCATTTTTCCTACAAGCATTCCGGGATCGCAGGCTGTGCAGTTTTAGGCCTCCTGCTGTTCCTTAGTTCGATTTCATCGCGGCTCCCAGCACAGGATGAAAGTCGACGGGAAGTGGTGGGAATCCCTCAACAGGAAGCTCCGCCCGCAGTAAAGGCCATCGCTTCAATTGATAAAACCAACTTCGCCTTTCTCAACGAGCGGGGTCAGGTGGGATTCGCCAAGTTTTCCCCCGGTCTCAGCCTGATCGGATGGGAACTCTATTCGAATGTCCAACAGCAGATCAACCCTGCGCTTACCATTGGCAAGAACTTGTCCATCATCACCGCGGGATACAATGAACTGACCCAGGCATTTGATACGGACGAAGACGCCCGGCTAGATTTTTACCAGGCTCTTGCGCGTGAATGGCCGGGCAGCAATGCCGGAGTTACCATTACTGCCGGCCCGATCTCCGACGGGTCCGGGCTTATCTATTTTGCACTTTCGAGTTTCCCGCTTAAACCGGATTCTCCCGCCGAGGCCATGGTGATGGCCTGGAATCCGGCGACCAAAGAGATTCAGCCAGTCACCCGCAGTCAATTACCTGTCACGGCAATGTCGATCAGTCAGGATGGGATTCTGGCAGCTCTTCTTGAACTCCCCAGTTTTAAAGATGGCTACTATGTGTCCCTGACAGAGCTCCCCCGCCCTCTTGAAGTTCCGGAAGAGAAACCGGAAGTCAAAACCCCAGTCCCTGCCCCTGCTCCTGCTTCACCCGAAAGTGTGAAAGAGGAAGGAGACGCTCCGAAGGAAGGAGCGAAAACTGAAGAAGGTGATTCCAGTGAGGGCTCCGAAAAAGCGGATGCCCCCAAGGAGTCCACAGAAGAAACTCCTCCAGTTCCAGTTCCAGTTCCAGTTCCAGTCGAATTGCCGATGACTTTGCCTTCCCTCTTTATTCCGTCGGAGCTCGCCGGTGAAGTGCCACCTTCAGACCTTTGCTTTGTTGAAGACTCTGACACCACCCGCCTCATCGTAACATGTCCCTCAACCCAGCGCCTGATCGAAGCGACGCCGGAGAAACGGGGGCTGATGTGGCAGGGATCCATCGTCCTTCGTGAGACAACAGAAGCGGTGATCGAAACGGTATGTGCCGCTGGTGATGGCAGAATCCTCGGTGGTGGACCTACCGGATTTTACCCGATCGCAGAAAGTAACGACTCATTCCGGATCAAAGCAATGCGCTTGAGAAAAGATGCGATCGAACTGGATTTCACTCATCCTGTGGATCGATTTTCCGGGATCAAACCGGAAACCTTTCTGGTGAGCCTCGTTTCGCTTCAGGGAGGAGTGGAGACCAAGCTGCAGATTCCACAACCAGTAGTCGAGTCCGACGGGTTCACCGTAATCCTGCCAACCAGAGAGCTGGCGACCAATTCGATTCTACGCGTCAAATGTCCTGACCTCCAATCGGAAACCGGAGACAGTCTATTGCTGCCGAATGTTTACTACAACATTCACGGGCTTTGAGCGCCGATAGCGAAATTTATTTCAATAGCAAGGGCAATGAAGAACCGCTCATCGGAACCTTCACTCAGCCTTGCTCTTGCTGCCCTCGTCCGCTGTTTTCGCAGGCTTCTTTGATCCTTTTTCTTTTGGACCCTTCTTCCGACGTTTCGACGAATCTAAATCTTCGCTGGGACCACCTCTCGGAATGATTTCTTCCAGCTCAGGATCGAATTTCACCATTTCCTGATAAAAAGTCTTTCGAACGTTTCGAAAAATCTCGATCCGCTTTTTCTGAAACGACGCGTCTTCCCGTCTCATCGTTTCAAGCGAGGCCATCGCTGCCTTCATTTCTTCGCTCTCTCTGGCAGCTGCCTCAGCCTTCTTATATTTTTCACGTTGCCTCTCGTTTAGATTCTCGAGAAATCCCGGAGGATGAATCAGACGTTCAAAATCACGTTTCTTCCCAAACCCCATTGGCGGCCGACCACCAATTCTCGCGCGAGCCTCCCCTTCGTTGGCTGACTGCACCTTCTGCAGAAGAGCAGCAATGGCAGGATCCCCTTTGCTGATCGATTCCTTCATCGCCGCACGATAGGCATCGGATGCGCGCTCAATGTCCTCACGTGCGCTGACAACAGCGGGATCACTCCACACCTTTCTCAAGGCCTCCTTGAGCTTTGTTTGCTCCTCTTCTGAAAGGTTATCCCACGCTTCCCGACTGCTGTGTGATCCTGGAGGGCCGTCTTTCCGTTTCGAATCCTTCTCTGCGTATCCATGCTCTGCATAAAACAAGGTAGCAATCGTCAAACAGAAGAAAGCGGAGAATTGAGTTATCATGGGATTAATTTTACGCATTGGATTCGACGTGTATTAAAATGTAAAACCTATCGTGACTCAAAGTTGCATGTTAATCTTTAAATACGGAATATTTTTCCCGGATTCATGAGAGTTTTTTCAGCCATACTACTGATTTTCATCAGTTCTGCTCAATCACAGGAAGTCGCTGAAGAAAAACCTGCGGCCACAGACCCTGTCGATTACCTGGAACTCCAAGTAGGAGACGACAAAATTCTGAGAAATTGCCGGGTGACGCGAAAGGAAGCTGACGCTTTGATTATTGCTCATTCCGGCGGCATTGCCCGCGTCTCGCTCTTTGATGTAAATCCGGAGATCCAGAAAGATTACGATTTTGATCCGATCGCCGCTCTCGATAAATACAAAAAGGATCAACTCGTCCTTTCGAAAATGAGGAAGGATCGCTTTCTGAAAGCCGAAAAGTATAAAGCTCTCGAAGCAGCCAAAGCGGACAAGGAACGTGCCTATGAAGCGGCGACCAAAGAATGGATCCCTGCCACAGGAGTCGTGGAAAAGGTAAACAGAAAAGGAGTTTTCGTAAGCGCTGCTAAAATCACGTTTGTTCCCACGAAAATGAAATCGACTCTGGGATTTACTGTCGACGGACCGCCAAAGAAAGTCCTCAAGCCCCTCGAAAGCGGTATGGTTTGCCTCACCGGGATCGAAGCAAAGGTGGGAGCTCACTGGCGTGGATACATCAACCCTGTGTGTCTCCAACACGTCTCATTCAAGCCGGATGAACCGCTTGATATTTCTGTTCATGAGGCGGTAACCCTCAAAGACTGAAGCCGATTTTCAGCGCCCAGGGAAAATCCTCCCTTTTATTCCGGCCAAGGCGGACTAAAATCTCCCGCCTCATGTTTCATAAGCTGAAATACTTTCCTTTTATCCCACTCGTCATCCTTATTGCGGTGACCGTGAAGCTGTTTGTCAGCGGTCTGACCTGGATAGGAGTCCTGGTCCTGGCTGCTTCCGGGATCTGGTCGGCCTTTGAACTGATCCGCTGGATGATGATCGGCCACCAGGTGGTCCGGATTCCTCATCACCGGACGCCATTGCAGGAAGAGAATACCGAGGCCCTTGTGTCACTGGCATTCTTTCTTTCGGAACCACGCCAGGCGACAGAAGAGTCGATTCGAAAATGCGTTTCCAGCGCTCTCAATATTTACTTCGATGTGGGGGATGCGGAGGCGGATCATTTTGTCGCGGCTTTCATCCCGCCTCCCGAAAAGGGAAAGGCAGAGACCACAATTCAGCATTTCATGCTCCGGATCCCACAAGGCTTGTTCAGTGTCATTGTTTCCCCGGATCCGTATATTTCTGATCCGCGGGAGTTCGCAGCCAAAGCCATCCGGGACAAGAGACTTCGCCATGCCGTCGAAACCCATTCCGCCTGGATTTCTGTGGATCTAATGGATCCTGTCGTGGAAGCGGCCGAGTCACGCCTTGCCTATTCCGTGATCGGAAAGATTCTCGCGGCAATGGCCGGACCGGACTGCCTCGCCATTTTCTGCCCGGAATTGCAGCGCTGCAACGAGTTTGACCCCACTCTGATTGAGGACCTCAACAGCGCGAACCCACTCCGCATTTTCGAAGAACCGACCTTTGAACCCATCATCGAGGTATCTGACAACGATCCCCGAATGAAAGATGCGGTGAAAGAAGCTCTCGAACGCTGGCCCGAATTTGTTGAAGCGTTTCACGAAGCGGCCGAAGAGGAAAAAGCTCGATTCATTATTAAAGCTGAATTTTCCGAAGGAAAGAAACGCGAATACATGTGGGTCACCGTCGAATCGATTTCGGATGACTTTGAAGTCAGTGGAACGCTGATCAATGACCCGCACGAACTGATGAATGTCTACCGGGGGTCGGATGTCGTAATTGAGCACGAGCGATTGAATGACTGGATCTACCCCGGGAAAGACGGTGAACAGGTGGGTGGTTTCACTCTGGAAGTCCTCGCGGACGAAGATTGAGCGTCCTGAAAACAAAAAGACGAGACAGCAACCCGTCTCGTCTTTCTGAAAAGAATCTGCTCTTCGGCCGATTCTATGAATGTAGGTTCTTTCCCTAGGCTCCTAAAACCCAGCCTTCGCGGTAGTTGTGCCCGACGAGCTTATCAGCGGCATCGTTACCTGTGCTCATGGATTCAGCATCCCAGGTGAATGAAGTTCCGGGCCCAAGCAGTGAACCGATGGTGCCGAGAAGCAGTGTTTCAGTCAAGGGGACGGCGACATCAAAATTGGATTTCGCGAGGGTGTAATCTCCCGCGCGAATTGCATTCATCCACTCCTTATAGTGACCGGGCGAACGTTCCATCGTTTTCTCCGGCGCTTTGAAGTCTGAAGCTTTGTTGTCGACGATGGATGGCGCTCCGCCGTGACTTCGGTGCTGCATCAGGTGCTTGCTGCCCACATAGACACAGCCGTTGTCCGGAGTGCTCTGGTCAGACTTCATGCCTTCGGGCTTCGGAATCTTGTATTTCCCGTCGAGCCACTGCAGTTTTACTTCTCCACGATCACCTTTGGCTGGGAAAACGTAGTTGATGATGCAGGAAGACGGATGGGAAACTAGCTCCGATCCTTCAGTTTTTCGATCCGCTTTTTCTACCGAAATATGAGTCGGCAATCCGAGGTCCAGTGCCCACATAGGATGATCGATAATATGCGCTCCCATATCACCGAGCGCTCCGGTACCGTAGTCGATGTATCCACGCCATTTGAAAGGAACAATCTGTTTGCTGTAGGGCTTTGACGCCGCAGGCCCAAGCCAGAGATCCCAATCAAGTGAATCAGGCACTTTTTCCTCTGCCGGACGAAGCACATCCTGCGGCCAGACCGGACGATTGGTCCGGCAGTAAACCTGCTCGACGCTCCCGATGGAACCGGATTGAATCCACTCATTGGTAAGGCGAGCGCCTTCGGCAGCATGACCAGTGTTCCCCATCTGGGTGCAAACGCCCATTTTGCCGGCTGCTTCGTGAAGAGCACGGGCTTCGGAAATCGTCAGGGTGAGCGGCTTCTCCACGTAAACGTGTTTGCCCATATTGATGGCGGCGAGAGCACTGATCGCATGAAGGTGATCCGGAGTGGAAACAGCAACCGCGTCGATTTTGTCGCCTTCCTTTTCCAGCATCGCGCGCCAGTCCGTGTATTGCTTCGCTTTCGGATATTTATTCCGTGAACCTGCGCTGCGCTCTTTATCCACATCACAAAGCGCATAAATCACTTCGCCCGCTTTGTCACATCCACCGATATTGGAATTGGCCCGGCCACCCGCTCCGATGAAGGCAATATTCAGTTTCTCGACGGCTGATTCGCCCTGTCCGTAGCTCGTATCCGCAAGAATATTAAGAGAAGCGGCCGCCGCCGCACTCGTGCCGAGAAACTTGCGGCGTGAATAGCGTGAATTTTTCAATTGAGTCATTGCGGAAATGACCCGTATTTCGCCCGACAAGTCAAACCCCTTGCTGCGCCAATCGATCAAAAAACATAGGAAAAGTGAGGGTTTCCCCACTTGCAAAGCCATCATTCCTGTCCTACAATCCGGCCCTCAACCAAACAACCAACTCTTTTTTCAGTCATGTCACAGCATCCTAGCCTCAAAAAATCCGGCAGCATTGGCGCCAAACGCAGTGTTCTCAAGCGTTTCGAGCGTGTTAAGCTACTCAAAAAGCGCGGTGAATGGAAAGAAGGACAAAGCCCTATCGGTCTTCCTAAAACCGAGCCTGAGTCCTGAATCGTCTGGAAGCCGCAGGAAATTTCCTACGGCTTTGCAGCTTTTCTCCTTTGTAAGACACTGCGCCTCCGGGCCGGTGTCTTTTCTTTTACCCCGCTCATTTCTCTGTATTCGAAGATTTAAGACCCATGAGTCAAAACACAGCTAAAGACGGCCCCATGCGGCTGAACCGTTTCCTCGCCTCCTGCGGAGTCGGCTCTCGCCGTGGGTGCGAAGAATTCATTCGTCATGGCAGGGTCGAAATCAACGGCAAGATCATTACCGATCTTGCAACGCGCGTCGAAGAAACAGATCACGTGAAGTTTGATGGGAAACTTCTCCGGACTGCATCGGCCCTGACTTTGGTCCTTAACAAGCCTGAGCATTGCCTTTGTACCCGCAGCGACCCTCAGGGCCGCCGCACGGTTTACGATCTGCTGCCTTCCAAGTTCGGCAAACTCCATCACGTAGGCCGACTCGACAATCAGAGCTGCGGTCTGATTCTCCTGACAAGTGATGGGAAACTTAACGAACAGCTTACTCATCCCCGTCACCACGTGGAGAAAGAATACTACGTTCAGCTGGATCACCCTTTTGATAAAGTTCTGCTGGACCGCCTCCTTAACGGGATTCATCTCAGTGAAGGACTCGCCAAAGCTGACAGTGTTCGTTTCGAGACTCGCCGCCGTTTGAACCTAGTTCTCAGTCAGGGCTACAACCGTCAGATCCGTCGTATGTTCGAAGAGATCGGTTACGAAGTTCGCGGGCTTGAGCGCGTTCGCATCGGCAGCTTGACCATGCCCATGCTCGATCCGGGAAAGTATGAGGTTCTCGATTCAAATCAAATCCTGGCCGCCTCCAGAAATCCTGAGCCGGAGCAAGCGTAGCCCGCTTTCGCCGGGAAAAAGAAGGCAGGGAGTAATCTCCACCCGCCCCGTCCTCACACGGCATGTGAGAACTAAGGGAAACTCGAGTTAACAACTTGGGAATGGGGCGCTAATCTTGCTCCGCGTCACCACCCTTCAATTTCTCAATCACCTCGGAGGTTTCGCCGCCTTCCTGGGTTCCGTCCTCAAAGTTCAGGATATAGTCGAAAATATCCTTCTCCTGAACTTCCACTTCCTGACCAGCGGAAAGTTCAGGAACAAAATGGGGGCTGCTCTGGAGTAATCCGCGGATCGTCCCGTCATCAGCCCATTTTTGAACACCCACCCACATCCACTCATCGCTTCCATCTTCTGAAGCGAACGGAACTTTGATAAGCAGGTTTTCACCAACTCCCAAGCCTTCATTGAATTTCTTTCTAAGTGCGGGCAGCTTTTCCCGTGCCCGATCACTGGCGGCCTGAAGCTCGGAATTATCGTGGTCTATAAATTGAACCTCATCTTTGAATCCAAAAATTTCAGATACCATGGTGTGTTGAGCAGCGAAGAAGTCACTCCCGCCGGAATCAAAGGGATAGATTTCGATCAAGTCATTGCTCGGGTCGCCCGGATCCCAGGGACCAATTTTAAGAGCGACCGTCCCCTTCCCTGTCCCGTCCCCGACTACTCCTTCCAACTGCACTTCTCTGAAGCCCTTATGTCGAATAGAACGAAGATCGATTGGAAACGAATCCGGATTCGCAATAACGGAGCCCTCGATCAGAAGCTGGCAGACGGTGTTGATAAGATTCCCTCTTCCGGTATTGGCATTGTCGGGAATCTCGCTCATGAGAACATCCGGCAGGCCGAATTTTTCCATCCCAAGAGTAATCGCTCGAATATGATCTCCATTGCGATAGGCGTGCATCGCGACATGATCTACGCAATCCGGCAGGCCATCGCTCCAGGTGCCGATCCTGGTCTCGATCCACGCTTCCCGGGTGAATACCTGACGTGTAATCTCGTCCCAGAGAAATCCGCCAAATTTCTCACTCAGTTTCACGAGCAGTTTATCGGCTGATTTCAAACCTTCGAGAGCTTCTGCCCCGGGATGGCGAAACCAAATCCGAATCGCATGCTCAGTCTTTTGCAATTCTTCAGCTTCTTCCTCAGAGAAACCAAACCCAGAGTATTGCAGGCTTTCGGTCTCGGGCGGTGCATACATTTCAGCCACTTCCGTCTCGAGCTGTACATAAACATCCTGTTTGCCTGAAAACTCAGTATCGGAGTCTTTCATCCAGTTCAGTTCCGGAAAGTCCGAGCGAACGATGTCCTCCACCGTTTTCAAAAGATCCGATTCCTCAGCCTTTTCGGGGAGATAGAGTGCATACTCAAAATAGATCCTGCCCATTCGGGGATCGCCTTCAGGATAAGGTGAGCGCGGCGGCGGCATTCGCATTTCAATTGACGCAGCGACCTCTTCTCCGCTGATTTTGATGGTAGATTCCTTATCGTTATCCTTCAGTATCTTATTCGCTATCAGTTCTGAAACCGGTGCGATAATATTGAAATGGCCGGCTCCTTTCAGAGGGAAAAAACTTAGGTTCCCGTTCATCTTTCCCGCCTTTTCCATTTGAAGAAGCGGCTCATAGTTTCCACCCTCACCTTCAAACATAAACGTCGGAGTGGTGATGTGTTGAAGCACGAGTATCGGAGCCCGGACGATTCGCTCCTCCGTTACGTTCACGTCATAGGGCAGAATCTCCTGCCCGTAACCGTCTACATAGTCGATCGGACCGAGTGAAAAGACTGAGCGGAATGTTTTCTCCGGAGCACTCGCCACCGTTAGAAGGGCAAGTGTGCCGCCGGTGCTGTGTCCGCCGAGGTAAATGCGATCGGGATCAATGTAATCGAGTGATTCAAGGTAATCGACTGCCGCGAGAACATCGTCCACCTCACCGAGAATCCCCTCTTTGAATCCGGGGTTTTCATTTCCACCTCGAAAGGATGGATACATCATCAGAAGCCCTGCTTTGCGGAAGGTTGAGCCCGACTGGTCGTTGTCGCGCTCCATCGTCTCCCAGGCAATTTCACTGATGCTATTGCTGAAACCCCCGACCAACCAGATCACTACAGGACTCTTCTTCCCGTCTTCCGGGTCAGGGCTGACATATGCAGAAAGTGAGCCTTTCTCGCCTTCGTACGAAACCAAATCAAAAATCATCGGAGGAGATTCCGGGGCCGGATAATCCTCACTTTCCTCTTTGATGAGATTTGTCTTAAATCCCTTTCGTAAAGCGACGATGTCTGTGTCCGAGTAATCCGACAGTGGATCGGAACAGGAAGAAAGGAACAGCGCAGCGCAGCCGGAAATTAACAGGCTTCTCGACAAGGTTAGGAAGATCATTATCTCGGAATGGTGCCCTGTCTCAAGACGGCGGGTCAAGCCTGACTTGATGAGAATTGCCTAAGCCACTTCATCGATGAACATTCCCGCGCAGCGCTTAGATTTCACTCGGCTACTTCCCCGATCACAAGCAAGGATCCGGCGAACCAGGTATGCTCCGTAAACTTCTCCGGATTCTTGTCGAAAAACTCACGATTCTTTTCAAAAAGGATTTCCCTTTTGTTCAACTTCTCCGGGGTCAAGGATATCGAAATCTTGTATTCGGACGGTTCGCTTTCAGCGATCACTGAAGTTTTGGCCATGCGGGAATAAGTGCAATAGCTGTCGATCTTTTTAACCAATTTGGGCTCTTCGTCATCAACCTGGACCTTCAGTTGACCGCCATCCGGCCCCAGAAGATCGAATACCGATGCACTGCTCCCCTTCAGGGTAAACTCCAAAGACGCTCCCGGCTCTGTTGCCTGAAACAATTGAGGCATGTTTCGCTGAAACCTTTTGGACCTGTCTCTTATACACATCTCCGAGCCCACGAGACCGAGGCTGATCTC
>OJCB01000129.1_pt1 | contig 31625 bp, 21 predicted proteins | sample 1591501 | NCBI WGS metagenome assembly OJCB01 (sample SAMN05416813, study PRJEB24817) | seawater metagenome | isolation source: Sea water | place: Canada:Atlantic | collected 2013-07 | reverse complement strand
CGAGATCAGCCTCGGTCTCGTGGGCTCGGAGATGTGTATAAGAGACAGCATCTGTCTCGACCTCGAAGGTAATCTCAAGTGGTTGCGGGCGTTGACGCTAGACTACCCGAATGCTTCGAACAGTCTCGGGCTGGCTTCCTCCCCTGTTGTAGTGGGTGACGCTCTAATCGCTCAGATTGAAAACGACTCTGAATCGTTCGCTGCCGGATTCGATATCGGGACAGGAATGAATCTCTGGAAAATGGATCGCCCCAAGTCGACCAACTGGACCACACCAACCGTTCTCGAAATCGAAGGTCAAAAAGTAGTCGCACTGCAATCCAGCAAAGGTGTCCTCGGGGTTTTGCCGAAAACCGGATCCGAAGTTTTCAAATACGGAAGCGGAGCATCCACGATTCCTTCCAGTGCGGCCGTTGGCGACAAGCTCTACATTCCTTCAAACGGACTCACCGTAATCAAGGCCACCACCAGTGGAGACGAGCCTAAGAAACTATGGAGCGAGTCCGCCCAACGTCCCGGAACTGCCAGCCCGCTCGTCATCGGAGAGAAAGTTTTTGTCATCAACAACGCCGGCGTGTTGAACTGTGCGGATATCAAAACGGGTGAAAGGCTCTGGCGAACACGCTTGAAAGGTCCCTTCAGTGGCAGCCCGGTTGCGACGGACAATGGCAATCTCTATATCTTCAGTGAAACCGGAGTCGGCCAGTGTGTCGACATCACCGGTGAAGAGGGCAAGGTTGTCAGTGAGGTGGAACTCGGAGAGACGATTCTCGGAACTGCTTCTCTGTCCAATGGCGGGATTTACATCCGTAGTGACAAAACGCTTTGGAAACTGGGTGGAAAATAATTCCTCCTTACGCATCCCAATCTTCGACAATTTTTCCGTCGATTTCATAATGTATATTCTTCTCATCCGGGAAGTGAAACAGCAGGGTCCGTTTTATCGTACCCTTCACATATTGCTGGATAGCTGAGGTATTGTTCAAGTATCGCATCGCCTCTTCCGAAAACGAAAGCACGATCCCATTCTCTTCTCTCCGGGCCCCATGGAAATAGAAGATTAGATCTTTAGCACCTTCGTAATGACCGCTGCTCTTAATGGTCGCAGGATCAAATGGATTCGACAGTTTCGTATTCGCAGCATCCCCTGACAGAGCCAACAAGGAACCTGCGATTCCTTCCAGGGTTTTGAAATTTCCCGGAATGGTCGTCTTTACGAATATGTCCTGTTCATTGTCCGAGAACTTTTGATCATCCGGTAATAGAACTACCGTATCGGCTTTCGCGATACCGGAAACCAGAAGAACCGACAGAACCAGACAATAGGATTTCATACATCAAGGGTATCCCTCTACACAAGATGGTCAAATCATCCAGATATGTAGAGCGCGACTCGATACCCTCGAAAAAATAGTAGTAAGGATTGCAAGAGACACTGGCAGTGAGTACACTTTCAAGCGAGCGCCCAGTTATTCGAAAGGAAAAAGACCCATATGAAGCGAATCTTACGAAAAATATCGTCCAGCTGGTTCGCAGCAGCATTGCTACTGGCCACGATTCCAGCTCTAGCCGACTCGACAGCAAGCAGTGAGGGCGTCAAGCTTATCCACGCCGCACCAGGTGAAAGCGGCGGTCTGGTTTCCGGAGGCCTGGTCACTGCGGAAGTCACTACAGGTAGTGCCATTGCCGGAGGAGTTTCTTCCGTTTCTACGATCAGTGAAACGGGCGGATTTACCGGGCAACTCTACGATGCCACTTCATTGACAGTTTCCGCAGATCCGGGAACGACTCTCAACGAAGGGGAAGCCGTCCAACTCATCACCAACGCCACGCTCGATGACGGGACCACCCTGAACACCGGCGAAGCTGTATGGACCATCAATTCAGGTCCGATTGCCAGCGTTAGCGCCAATGGGTTCGCACTGGCCGCTTCAGTGAACGCGACCTCGGCTGCCGACGTGGAAGGTGCCCTGGGATCAGCCACAGGAAATATCGCCCTCTCGATCCTCAATCTGCCTTATCAGCCGAACAATCTTTCCTGGGAGGGAAACAACGGTCCTTATACCGTGTATTTTGGGACTGATACCAATGCTCTGACAGAGATCACAGGATTGCCGACTAACATCTACACTCCCGGCCAATTGGAAATGGGGACGACCTACTACTGGCGAGTACTGGACATGGAGAATAACGACATCACCCCCGGTGGAAATGGAAGTGATCCAATCAGCTTTACTACCAGTGTTTTCCAGCCAGACATGCGGGTGGGCAATAAGGGAAACCCGGCGACCCACCGTGGAAACAATATCTACAATCTCTCAGGTGGAGGCCAGTTGATGCCATTGAAACTGAAAGGAACCCGGGCAGGCAAACTCTACTTCTCTATTGAGAATGACGGTGACGCCGATGACGGTCACCGCTTCCGGGGAACCAAAGCGAAGCGAAGTTCATTCAAATCCGTCAATTACTATCGACTCAGTGGAGGTCGCGCCAATGTAACTGGAGCAGCCATCCGCTCAGGGTTTTTACACAGCAACGTCACTCCGGGTTCAATTGTTTCCTACCAGATCCAAGCGAAAGCGAAAGGCAAGAAGAAAGCATCCCAGTTGCTGAAGCTGTCTGCGATATCCGCTGAGGACAGCCGCGGAGCCGATCTCGGAAAGGCAAAGCTAATAGGAACAGTGAAGAAGAAGAAGTGATTCTTTGAATTCCTGAAAATTGGGAGGGCGGTTCATCAGGAAGGACCGCCCAACTGTTTCACACGCAGCCCCACCCGGAGAGAGCTCTTTTCGTTTCCTTACGCAAAGTGGTTCTCCTTCGGATCAGCCTCCCGCCCCCTGCGCAGGAGCACAGCAATCAAGATGGTATCAACTTCTTTCCCCTGAAGTATCCGGGAATCCAAAAAGTTTTAACCGTCGGCTTTCCGGAACAGGGTCGCCTGGTTTCCGTGATGTTCCTCGCCCCCGATCGATTCTTCTCTACGGAGCAAACCTTCGCATACTGAGGATCCGATACTTGTAGAAATCAGCAAGCTTCAGTTCAGTATCCGCTTCTTTCGCGAAATCGGGGATGTTGGGATCGGCTGGATCAAGATACCTCTCCACCAGAGCTGAGCCACGATACTCGGCTGCCGTCGTATCAAACTCCGGTTCAAAGCTTCCCGGCAGCGATCCCCTCCCCTGCTTGATCGTCTGTGCCCGGAAATGAACGCGGTAGGTATTCGATTTCGTCGTCAGCCTCGGATAAATATTAGCGTAGGGCCGCTCCCGGGTATTGTCCCCCGTCAGCGCGTGGTTCCGCCAGAAACTACCGTCTTCCATGTCCTCGAGAAATACCACTTCCTCTTTAGGGGCGGGAACGAGATGAATCTCACAAATTTCCCCCGGGGTCTTGAAAACACGCCCTTCGCTGAATCGATCGTCGAACTGCCTCAGTGTTTCATCCATGTTGATAGGGCGACGAAGATCCCACTTATCATGAGGAATCTTCCCGCGCTTGTAAAACCAGCCGGCTTTATTTGAAATATGGAGCAATTCCTCAGATTCCATCACCGCTCGAATCCCGGTGGATCTTTTGATGTGGGAAAATGGCAGCATCGCATAGTTCAAATTGATTTTTCCCGCAGTGGAAAACGGCTCACTGATTGCATACGGCTCGACCACCGGCATCCAGAACCAGTCGAGCAAGGCGTGATCCGGGGGATGGATCGATCCGATATTTTCGCCAATCGCCGGCTTCGCACTTCCGGGATGCTCAATTTGCGGTCGAAATAATAAAGTCTCCCACGGCCGGTCACGCTTCACGCCCGTGGAAAGAGAACCTAACATTACCGGTGAAGCAATCTGACGGTTTGGTGAAAAGTTGGCGGCACCAAGCGCCTCCTGCCGGGTTTGATCTTCGAAATAGGGAATCGTATCCACCCACAGGCTCAGCTGCTTTTTCTTTCGAACCCAGCCATTCCCCTCATCGGGTTTATTGATGTAGGCACCGTCGACCGCATTGGCGACGCCATTGTCGAAATCCCCGAACATCTGCGAGCCCAGCGAATCGTCAGTCTCGGGGAAATCAGGAACCTTGGAAGGATGGTAGGCGAAGCCTAGATCGGGAATCATTTGCCGGACCAACGGTCTCGCTTCTTTATCAAAACCTTCTCTTTGAAACTTGTCGGAGTTGACCCCGGAAAAGTGATGCACCAGATATCGCTCCTCGTCGTGGTAGTGGCGATGAGGCACAAAATCCTCATCATCGAGTTCTTTCTTCCCCGCAAGCAGTCGATAGTCACCGTACTTTGGAACAATCGTCCGGACGACATCAGCGCCCCGTTCCACATTATAATCCCGTCCTTTGCTCTGAATAAAGATCATATCGAGGCCACCCCGCTGTCCGAACAGTGAAAGTCGTCCTCTCTGGTAGGCGCTAAAATCCTGACGGTGAGCCGATCCGTTCCCTGCAGGATCATCGTCATCCCTCCCTCGAATTCCCCATCGCCCGTAGTTTCCATGTCCATGCTGCGGATCTCCGACTCCGGGACCTGCATTGTTCAAGATCCACCAGTAGGAAGGGTGATGAACCCCGCTTGCGCTCCGCCGCGGATTGCCATTCCTGTCGTAGGACACATCCCTGCTGAATCGATTCCTTCCATCGGGATTCGATGGTGGATTTCCGGACCGAACCGGTCCCCGGTGCCGGGCCAAAATCGGTACGGGAATGGTTGCCGCCGGAAACTCGAGCTCCATGGTTTGTATAACAGGACGCTCATCAATGTCGACAGGCTTGCGACTGTGGTTGGTCCCCCCGTAAAGAGTCACCCGAATTTTTCCACCGCCAAAACTCATCGTTTCATCGTTTCCTTTTACGACAAATGGAACACTGATGTAGGGATAGACTTTTCGTCTCTCATCGGAACGGTTCTTTTCATTTCCTTCAATTCCAACCCTTCCTCCATCTGGAGAAATATCTCCCCGTTCGGGAGCGAGGCGTCTTTTCATCAACTGCCAGAAGCCGGTAGTTCCACCCCAACCCGCTGAATTTGCGCCTTCACTCAAAAATCCAACTCGCCCGCCGCCCTTTTTCTTTGGATCATTGCCCCGATGGCAATCCCCCGTGCTGTACCAGACGTCGTCATCAATCGCGAAATCAATGGTCTCGGAATCCACTCGAAAATTATCGAGAATCTCCACTTTCATGGTGAGATCGTCATTTAGCGGAGTCCACCCCTGGGAAGGGGAAAAGAGTTCAAAAAGAAGGGCGGCCTGAATGCAGCGCTCCTCTTTTCCTGCTTCCCACTCCAACTTCCGGGGCAGCCCTTTATTTTGCCCCCTCGCGGTTCCGAGCACATTACTCCCGAGAACTCCATTCGGATGTTTCGGTAAACCGGGATCACCTTCAGATGGACCACCGGCATCGGCGTTGCATATAAACATGATTCCCGCCTCCGACACCGTGTGAGATCGACCAAACCCCTTCGTATTAAATTCTTCAATCTGAATCGGCACGACCTGACCATGACCAGGAAACGCCCCGATTAAATCCTCGTTTGAGTTTGCGTAACGCGGACCGGTGAACTGACTCATCAGTCCATCTTCCAGCCACTCTTCTTCTTCGTAATCAATTTTAGGAAGAAGATCGTCATAGAGGTTTACACAACGAATATAATCGAAGATCTCGGTCAGAACCTGATCCGTATCCTCCTCAAATTTAGTTTTGAATGTCCCACCATATCCGGGGATTTTTTTCCCGGCGAGTCTTTGCAAATACCTGAAAAGATCCTGATTTCTTTCAATCTCATCCCAGTCGTGAACGCTGCTCTCGCTGTTGGCGCGCTGGAAAAAATAGAGATCCCGCTCTTCCTGCGGCCCCGTCGATGCGCAGTGCCGGATTAATTTGTCATAGATCGTCCAGTGCTCACCCGCATCAGTTTCTTCTTCCTCATGAGTTGGCCAAATACTGATCCGGGGCAAATTAAACGCGTTCACTTCCGGTGCCCTGCTGTTCGCAGTCAAAAAGAACCGGCTCCTCTCCAGCATCACCTCCGGAGATTCTCCACTTTCCGAAACGGACGCAAAATTATTTATCTGGCGATTCGCTTTGAGCAAATATTCATCAACACTCGGGTAAAGGTGAGCTCGATCCAACCTCTCCTGTTCAGGAATGTCATTAAATGAAACGGTCCCGGCTTTTGATCCGCCCCAGATAATTTTCGGAGCCGCTGAATAGATCGCCTGCTTCATCGGATCCGTCACTTTCGCCACTCCTGGAAAAAGAATCGGACTCAGAGCAGTTTGGGCCGGATGTCCGGGAAATCTCTGGAATTCGAGTCTCGCTGGCTGCGACCATCCATAAGCCCGGTCGTCAAATTCCTTCACCGCCAATACCGCGATCCTTCCGGGACCTCTAGCGGCAGCGCGTGGAGTGTCCCAGAAAGTGGGTTCTGAGGCGGTATTGATATTCACTTTAGCAGTTTCATCATCGGTCCAGAATGCCATTCTCCCGGATATAGGATTGGCCTCCGACGCCAATCCCCCGACTTCCTGCCCTTCCCCGGATTTGTCCGTGGTGTAAACGACAAACTCGTTGTCTTCGTTCAGCGATCCCACGGTCCCGTCTTTGAGCACGTAGAGCCACTTTACCGGCATCGGCAGCGACTGCTTACCTATCTTACCCAGGGCATTTGCCATCGGGCCTACCGGCACCTGACCATCCATAATTTCAAACCCTTCCACGCCCTGGACTGTCGCAGCCTCAGGATTTACGATCGGAAAAAAGGCGTGACGGCCCCGAATGTACGGGGAATTCAGATCGACAAAGCGCTCAGGATGGCTGTCCCATCGAGTCATTTCAAAGGCATCGTCAAAGGTGAATGCCATTTCATCTTTACCGATCGACATTCTCTCGTCGGAATAGAGCTTGTAGCCAGTGGCGAATTTGCCACTTTCATCATAAGTCCGGATTGCTCCGGGCTGGCTGACCCAGAGCCGATCCTGATTGGAAGTTGCCTGTCGAATCTGCCCGATAGAAAGGTTGACCGCCTGGTTGGCAAGTGACTCTGCATAAATCCCGTCCTTATATACGCTGGAGGCAGTACGCTCAGTTATTCCCGTGCTGAGCATGGTCAGCATCAAGGTCAGGGTGAGACTGAGGATCGTCAGCGTAATCAGAAGAGCGACACCACTTTCGTTCCCGGGCTTACCCAAATTTGGCTTTCGGAGAACTTTCAATGTATCGGTAGGGAAAGGTAAAAAAACGGATAAGACCTCGTCGACTTCAGTTAATCCTCCAAAGTCACTGAAAACCTAACGTTTTACTTTCCCCTATCCAAGAAAAAAGCGAATAACAATCTCCACCAGTTTACTAATGCTCAATCGATTAGAGCTCTTTTCAAAAGGGGTTTGCTCCCCCTGAAATCTAGGTGAGCCCTTCCATCCCACCAGAGCTGGTGGCAAATGCTTCATTCTGTAATCCAAGCTGATGGAGTGCACTGAGATAAAGATTCGGCAGAGGGTAGTTGTCATTCTTATTGAATGCCAAATGACGACCATGCTGAAACCCACCCCCGCCAAACAACATCGGCATATTCTTGTTATTGTGGCTCGAAGCGTTTCCAAGGTTTGATGTCAACATCACCATGGTTTCGTCCAGTAAATCAGCACTCCGGAGATTTCTCAGAAAATCCGCCCACTCATTGATCACTGCCTGCTCCACAATGGCAAGCTGATCCAGCTTTTCCCCATCCAGTCCGTGATGGCTCAATCCATGGTAGCCTTCATCGACCCCTTCAAGAGTTGTCACTTTTGCATTGCCTGGAACATGCAAGGTAATGAACCGCGTCGAATCCGTCTGCAGAGCGAGCTCAATCACACTGAGCATTGCCTTTTCCACGGAGATAGTATTGTTCCGATCTACTTTGGGAGGCTTGGCATCGACTTTCGGCTTGGGCTGATTGACCCATGCTTGGTTCGCTTCCAGACGCAATTCCAGATCACGTACGCTGGTGAACCAGGAATCCAGCTTTTCGCGGTCCCCTTTGCCCAGTTCGCGACTCAGACTCTTCGCCTCTTCCCCGATCACATCCATAACACTGCGCCCCTCACGCAGCAATCGCGCCTGGCGTTCCTGTTCTTTGGGAGAATCGTCGACGAACAACTTCGTAAACACTTTCACCGCATCTTTTTCGGCCGGAATCATCGCCCCGTTTTCCGTGTAGGAGGGACTGGTATCGGATCCCGTATTGAGCACCAGTGAAGGGAACCGGGTCTCATGGCCAAGATGCTTCGCCATCAGCTGATCCAGGGAAACTGTATTCCGGGATGTGGTACCCCGTTGATTCGGGCAGGCGGAAAAAATACTACCTTCGGCAGTGTGTCCACCAGTTACACCTGGGTGAGATGATCCTGACACCACCGTAAACTGATCACGAATGTCCTGAAGCGATTTCAAATACCGTGAAGGTTTGTAGCTCGTTCCCGCATTTTCAGGCACAAGGTTCGGACCGTGTAAGCCCAGGGCGAGACTGACCCCGACAAATCGTTTTGCCTTGGCACCGGTTTGAGAAGCAGCGAAAGCCGGCGTCATCGCATCCAGCAAGGGTAGGCCCAAACAGACTCCCGCATTTCTCAATGCAGTCCTTCGTGAAATGCTCTTTCCAAAATTAAAATGCACGTTCTTCATCTCAGATTTCCTTTACTTGGTTTTAAACACCCCGCTACCCAATGTGGCGTGAAAAATCGAACCCATTCGATAATCCTTCTCTCCTGAACGCGCCACAATTTGATCAATAGATTTCCGATCACTAAACCGGGGTGCTGCCCCGGTCGAATAGGTGAGTAACTGCTTCACAAAACTCTCGGTCAATTGCTTCGGCTTCTTAATGTAAATCTTTTTCCATTGAGCGATATCAACAAACTCTTCCCCTTCCGGCGTCACCCCGGAGGGATCTACCTTTGCTGCATTTTTCTTGCTCCCATACTTGTTTCGCCACAAGCCCACCGGATCGTAACTTTCCAAAGCAAAACCAGCAGGATCAATTTTGCGATGACACGAGGCACAGGATTCGGTGCTCCGATGCTTGTCTAACTGATCCCGAATACTGACAGCTCCTCGAATATCCGGCTCCACCGCTGGAATGTCAGGCGGAGGAGGCGGGATTTCCAGACCCAGAATTCTCTCACCGACCCAGACACCTCGAACCACAGGAGACGTCGTCGTTCCATTCGCTGTCACTTTTAAAACAGCTCCCTGGGTTACGAGACCGCCGCGCGGATTCTTCCCAAGACTGACCTTCTGAATTCCCGCTCCCGGCTTGAGAGGCAGATCTTTCATTCCGTAAAAACGCTCCAGCCGTTCGTTCAGCATCGCGAAGTCTGAATGGATCAATTCTTTAATGGAATGATTCTCCATGATCATCTGCCTCACGAAGGCACGAGTTTCCCGAATCATGGATTCCTGAACCACCGGATCGAATGTTTTATACAGCTTTTGATCCGGTGAAGTAAAATCGATCTCCTTCAAATTCAGCCACTGATCCGTAAAGGCTTCGATGAAGCGCTCCGATTTAGGATCATCCAGAAGCCGTTTGATCTGCTCATGAATGACCTTGGCATTCGTCAATTCCCCCGAATCGGCCAACTCCCGAAGCTTCTGATCCGGCATGGAATTCCACAGCGAGTAGCTGAGCCGCGAAGCGATCGCGTGATCATCCAGTTCTCCGGGATTCTCGACGAAAGTGAGAAACCTCGGCGAACAGAGAATTGCACGGTAGCCGATCCGGAGAGCATCCCCGACTCCATAACCGGGTTCATCCATCGCTGCAGTTGCAAGTTCTACGAACGGCGCAACCTGCTCTTCGCTTGCAGGCCGACGAAAGGCCCGGTTTGCAAATATTTTGATCGTTCTCGCGATCAATGCTTTCCGATCCTCCTGAGTTTTCAAGGCATCGAAATATTTCTTACTCACTCCGGGAAACAGATTCCCCTTCAACTGCCACTTCGAGGTATTTGGATAAATTCGCTTTAACTCGATACCCGTGATTGAAATCCCTGAAAAACCCTGCTTCACCAAATCGCGACCTTTGTAAGAAACATTTCCCCCACCCGCTCCGCTCGGAGGCGCCTTAAGGGTGGCATCGTTTGGTTTCAGTTCGAGCATGTGGCCGTCCCGAATCCAGGCATCAAAAGAAAGATCCCGCTTTTGTTTAGTCGCCTCAACGATTCCCACTGGATAGAGAATCGGAGCGGAAGAGCCGCACGCCCCGGATCGCAGGGTTCCCCAGACCGTGCCGTTTTTTGGATTGACGGCTTCTACATTTTTCAGAGTGACCCGGTACCATCCCGAATCAGGGACAGTGGTAACTGGCATTCTGCCGTAAAACTGAAGACGCATCGGCCAGGAAATAGAACGACTCTTCTTTTCCTCCGGGCCCCGATAATTCCCGCCACCTTTTTTCGAAAGATCCTTCGCGCTAAGAGTTTTTGAAAAGTTCTTCTGTTCTCCGGTCGCCCTCTCGAAAGCGTCATTCAAAATAATATCTGCCGCTTCCAGGTATCTCTCCAAATTAAAATGAGAAAGCTGCTGACCCACCGCTACGGTTTCAAACCCGTGAGTCACCGGGTCGTCGGGAAGCAATTCTAAAATAGGTAGATCGACTCCCAGCAAATCGTGAATGGTATGCTCGTATTCACGCCGGGTCAGACGGCGGACCTGAACCCGCCCTTTTTCTGCCCGATCTTTCGAATCCGCTGCGACCAGAGGTTTTTCGAGTGCCCCCAGAAAAGTAGCTTTCGGCTTTTCCTCAGGTCGGGGCTTCTTCTCCGGCGGCATTTCCCCGGATTCGACACGATCAAAAACCCTCACCCATTGTTCAAAGTTCGCGTGCGATCCCGGCTCAAACTTCAAATCAAGAAGATTCAAATTCCCCTTGGACGTCGCGTCGTCATGGCACTCGTAGCAGTGCTGAGACAAAAAAGTTTCCACTTCTTTGGGTGGATAATTCTCTGCCGACAATGCGGCACTACCCAACGCGAAAACGAACGCGACGGAAGATATTTTTAACATGCTTTTGGACAGTCCTGCCATCCCTGAAACAATCGTATCGGAAGCCGGAAATTCAAGGGGCACTCATCAGGTGGAATTCGATGTAACCACTTCGAAAATTCAGGATGATTTTGCCCTTCCGAAACGCGGAAAGCGAGCTAGCATTCAAGCATGTCGATCTTCGAAATCGTTGCCCTTCTTCTCAGCCTTACTGCACTGCTCGGATTTATCAATATCCGGTATCTGAAGCTCCCCACCACCATAGGGATCATGCTGATCAGCCTGGTTCTTTCGCTTATTCTGGTGATCCTCGGCCAGTTCTTTCCTGCAGTCAGCGCAACTGCCCAATCGATTGTCGATCAGGTGGATTTTCGAGAGGCTCTTCTTGATGTGATGCTGAGTTATCTGCTCTTCGCGGGAGCGCTCCATGTGAATCTTGAGGATCTGGCGAAACAAAAATTTGTCATCGCTCTGATGGCAACTCTCGGCGTAGTGATCTCCACTTTCATTGTCGGAACGGCTTTTTACTACCTTCTTCCCCTTTTCGGATTCGAGACCCGCTACCTTTACTGCCTTCTTTTCGGTGCACTGATTTCCCCGACCGATCCGGTTGCCGTACTTGGAATTCTGAAACAAGCAGGAGTTTCCCGTAGCCTTGAAACTAAGATTACAGGAGAATCGCTTTTCAATGACGGTGTCGGAGTCGTTGTCTTTCTCGCGCTGCTGGGAATTGCAACAGGTGAGCACGAACTTTCCGCCGGTCACATCGGACACCTTTTCGCTGTGGAAGTTGCCGGCGGAATCGCATTCGGGGCGGCCATCGGAGCCATCGGATATTTTCTCCTGAAGAAGATCGATAATTACCAGGTTGAAGTCTTGATCACCCTGGCCCTCGTAACCGGCGGATATTCTTTGGCGAGTCATTGGCACCTTTCCGGGCCATTGGCAATGGTCGTCGCCGGCCTCATGATCGGGAATCAAGGGCGGACTCTCGCAATGTCCGACCAGACTCGTCACCATCTGGATTTGTTCTGGGAACTGGTTGATGAGATCCTTAATGCCATGCTCTTTACCCTGATCGGCCTTGAGTTGATCCTCATTGCCGGAGATTTCTCCTGGAGCACACTTTCCCTGGGGATCATTGCAATCGCGGTGGTGTTGGCAGCCCGATTTGTTGCGGTAGTCGTGCCCGTTACTCTCCTCCGGCCTTTCCGCCAGTTTTCCGACAATGTGATTCGAATGCTGACCTGGGGCGGGCTGCGCGGTGGAATCTCCGTCGCTCTGGCTCTTGCCTTGCCGGAAGAGGTCGGGCGACCCGTCTTCCTCAAATTGACCTATATCGTCGTGATTTTCTCCATCGCCGTGCAGGGCCTCACCGTTGGGACACTGTATCGATCGACAGTTAGCCCGGGACGGGATACGGATTCTGACTGATTGATGCTTCTCTGGCTAAGAGAACGCGAGAATTATGGAATGAGAAAAGTCTAGACCAGCAATGCAGACACTTTTCCATTCCGGGAACAGGAAGAGGAAAGGGATACTGAACTCCTCCCTCTTAGCAGGAAGTTGGGACGCCAAGGGCCAGCTTCACTGAGTGGGGAATCGCTCGTTCCACAAAGCCGAGACACTCTACAGCACCACTGGGTTTCCCGGGTAATGCGACAACAAGTGAAGAATCCACCACCGCAGCCAGACTCCGGGAAAGGATCGCATTGGGTGTGATTTCCAGAGAACGCATCCGCATGGTTTCCCCAAACCCGGGGATTTCGACGCGCATAATTCCCTGAATCGCTTCCGGAGTTACATCGCGGTGAGCAATTCCAGTGCCGCCAGTCGTCAAAATCAGACCACAGCCCTGAGAGGAAAATCCTCGAATTGTTGTCTGAATCCTGTCCAGATCATCCGGGACGACAGCCTGAGCAATCACTTCCCAGTCACGCTCTTCGCAGGCGACTACCAGTGCAGGACCGCCGTGATCTTCATATTCCCCGGCATGAGCCCGGTCGGAAACCGTAATGATTCCCACCGATATCTTTGGGTCACTCATCGCTTAAACAGAAAAGGAACAAATTTCCGGGCAGTGAGGAAAATCAATCCGAGAACTGAATTCCGCTTCCACCAAAGCTAGGCGTTGGTAAAGCGGAGCCGGATTGCGGAGCTGTTGGAGGCGGAGTGGAACTTTCGATTCGGGGATAAGTCCCGGCAGGAGAACTAACTCCACCTGTAGTGCTGCCATCCGTTCCCGTATATCCACCAGTCGAACTTCCGGCGGCTGGAACGGAGCTACGATACGAAGTCGAAGATGGATGAACTGGAGCCACTGGTGGAGAAGTTGCAGATGAGGCACCGTAAACTGGAGGTGTCGCCGCAGGAGGAGCCGGCGCTGAAGTGTTCGCAGCATAAGACGCCTGCCCACTACTGGGGATCTGGATCACTTTTCCTGTAAAGATTTTAGAGGAACTCATCTCGTTTGCGGACTGTATTCGGCTGACAGAGGTTCCGTATCGAGTGGCAAGAGCACCAAGAGTATCACCACTAACGACCGTGTGGGGGACCAATTTCTCGTTTCCACGGAGCGAAAATGGAGCCGCTTTCCTTGCTGAACGCGAAGTGGAAGGAACGGGAGCATAAGCTGTCGATGCAGGAGCATCGGGAGCAGGTGCCGCATAAGAACCTGAATTTGGCGACGATGTAGAAGCTTCTCCCGCAGGGTAGGCAGCCGGAGGAGGAGCAGCAGTCGCCTCAGCGACCTCTTCACTCTTCTTCGTAAAACAACCCACAGTGAAAAGGCTCACTGCCAGAGAGAGCCCGCACGTCCTGATTATTTGACCACTTGTCATACGGAAGAGGTAACACAAAGAAGCTCTCCCCGAAAGTTGAAATCAGGACATTATTAAAAATAATTCTTAAATTTTAATAATTTATCGAAATTAATAAACTGTCAGTGCTAATATTACGGAGTAATTAGTAATCAGGCTTTGATAGTTAAGGGGTATTAAGTAATTCGCAACAGCGGTTCATGCCCTCAGTAATTTCAAATCGCTTAGATTCGAGGAGATTCAAACCCCGAGCATCATCCTCTCGGGATTCTCGATGCACTCTTTGACGCGAACGAGAAAGGTCACGGCTTCTTTTCCATCGACGACGCGGTGATCATAGCTGAGGGCGAGATACATCATCGGACGAATCACGACTTCACCATCCACCGCGATGGGACGCTGCTGAATACTGTGCATCCCGAGAATTCCCGACTGCGGGGGATTGAGGATAGGCGTACTGAGAAGCGATCCGTAGATCCCCCCGTTCGTGATCGTAAACACTCCACCCTGAAGATCCGACAGTTGGACTTTCCCTTCACGGGAGGCCTTGGCGTATTCAATGATATCCTTCTCAATCTGAGCAAATGACTTCTCGTCACAATCCCTGACCACAGGAACGATCAAACCTTTTTCTGTACCAACCGCCACACCGATATCCTGGAAGTGATTCTCAATCAGCTCATCTCCATCAATCTGAGCATTCACAGCGGGGACGGCTTTAAGGGCATCCACTACAGCTTTAATAAAAAACGACATGAACCCGAGTTTTACCCCGTGCTTTTTGACAAAGTCCTCCTGGACCTGTTTGCGAAGCCCCATCACTGCGGACATATCACATTCGTTGAAAGTCGTAAGGATTGCGGCATTTTGCTGGGCATTGACGAGATGGCTGGCGATCTTCCGGCGCATCGGCGACATCTTACGACGGGTCGTTCGCTTCTCCCCTTTCGGTTCCGACGCGTCTGCTGAAGATGATTCGACTGCTTTTCCCGACGAAGCTCCTCCGGCGGCTCCGAGCACATCCGCCCGGGTGATTCGCCCGCCCGTTCCTGTTCCTTTGAGGGAAGAAAGATTGATGCCTTTATCCTCGGCAACTTTACGGGCCAGCGATGTGGCTTTCACTCCACTTGAATCAGGCTCGCTACTGTCACTGGCTTCATCCTCTCCGCCTTCAGATGGGGACGCCACTTCCTTTTTGACCTTCTGTTTCGATTCTTTCCCTTCCCCGGCAGGCTCTTGAGCATCGCTTTCACTCGCGGCAGGCGCTTCGCCTTCTTCGATGGTTGCGACGACCGCACCCACAGCAACATCATCTCCTTCGGCGGCAGAATGCTTGAGGATCCCGGCCTTGTCCGATTCCAACTCTGTCGAAATTTTGTCGGTTTCGATGGAGAGAATTACGACGCCGGACTCAACATACTCGCCATCCGCTTTGTGCCATTTCCCGAGGGTCGCAGAGGTGATGGATTCACCCACTGCAGGGATTTTGATTTCGTGTGCCATGGAATTATCTGATGAAAGTAAAACTGGATATCTGAATTTCTAAACGTGAAATGCCTTTTCGATGAGCCGTTCCTGCTCCATCTTGTGAATCGTTTTCGAGCCACCGGCAGGACTCGCGGCAGGGTCGCGCCCCGCATAACGGACGTGATGCTCGGTAAGCTTTTGCAAGCGAGGTCCGACAAAAGACCAGGCGCCCATATTGAGCGGTTCTTCCTGGCACCAAACCCACTTACTGGCGTTGGGATAACGGCCCGCCACTTCTTCGATTCGCTCTCGATGAAAAGGATACAACTGTTCCACCCTGATAAGGGCGACGTTCTTGATTTCGTGTTTGTTACGGTGCCTCAACAAGTCGTAGTACACTTTTCCTGAACAGAAAATGAGGCGACTGATTCGATCATCTGCTCCGCGCGCATCGGTATCGTCATCGATGACTTCCTGAAAAACGACATCCGGTCCGAATTCCTCGATGCTTGAAGTACAATCAGGATGGTTCAACATGCTCTTCGGCGTCATCAGAATCAGCGGCTTTCGGAAATCACGCATCATTTGCCTTCGCAGGGCATGGAAATATTGAGCGGGCGTGGTGAGGTGGCACACCTGCATATTCTGCTCTGCGCACAATTGAAGGAACCGCTCCAGACGGGCGCTACTGTGCTCCGGCCCCTGCCCTTCATAACCGTGAGGCAGCAGCATCACCAGGTTACTGGACCGTTGCCATTTGGATTCCGCCGAGGAAATGAACTGGTCAATAATGACCTGGGCGCCATTGGCAAAATCTCCGAACTGGGCTTCCCACAAGACTAAAGTGTCTGTCGCTATCAGGGAGTATCCGTATTCAAAACCCAGCACAGCAAACTCAGAAAGGTGACTGTTGTAGACCCACAACTTGTGAATCTGATCTTTCTGAAGATGATTCAGGGGCGTATACCGTTTCCTCGTTTCAGGATCATAGAGAACCGCGTGCCGCTGACTGAAAGTACCCCGTCGACAATCCTGTCCGGAAAGGCGCACCGACTTGCGATCCATTAACAGTGAGCCTATGGCCAGCGCCTCGCCGAAAGCCCAGTTAATCCTACCGCCATTCTCGATAGCCTCGCGACGGAATGCCAGAAATCGATCAGCCAATTTCTTGTTCACATCGGTGTTTTCCGGAATTCGCGAAATACTGCGGCCAATTTGCTGCAATCCATCGAGATCATACCCGGTCTTCGCTGGAACATGCGAATAGGAAGGTTGCGGGTCGGAAATAGAACCACCGTAGGCGTGCCCCTCCCCTTTCTCCTGAGCTTCTTCCAACTCCTTGTGCTCCCGATTCAGCCTTTCGACGTGTTCACTTGTAACAGCATTCACCTGCTCTTCAGTGAGTTCGCCTGTACTCAGCATTTCATTTCGAAACACGTTCTTAGGTGTATCGTGGCTACGAATTTCCCGATACGTTTTCGGTAGAGTAAAGGCAGGCTCGTCCCCCTCATTGTGCCCGTGACGCCGATAACAGACAATGTCCACGACAACGTCACGTTTGAACTTTTGACGGAACTCTAATGCCAGCTCCGCTGCATACAAAACATCGAGAGGCGAATCTCCATTCACATGGAAAACAGGCGCGTCGATCATTTTCGCCACATCCGTGCAATACCGGGAGGAACGGGCATCTTTCGGAGTCGTGGTAAATCCAATCTGGTTGTTGACCACGAGATGAACGGTTCCCCCTGTTCGGTATCCTCCCAACTGGGAGAGGTTCAAAGTCTCAGCAACACTCCCCTGCCCGGCAAAGGCGGCATCACCATGAACCAGAATCGGAACGATTTCCCGTCGGGAAACACCGTGATCTTTCATTCTGGAATCAGCCTCCCGCTGCTTGGCTCGCACCTTGCCTTCGATCACGGCATTGACGGCCTCGAGGTGACTTGGATTCGCTCCCAGGTGAATTTTCACTTCATCCTCTTCGCCCACTTCCCGAAGAGCATCAAATCCCAGGTGATATTTAACATCACCGTCACCCGCGACTAAATTAGGAACATAGTTCTCGGAAAATTCGTAAAGAATGACGGTGAGAGGCTTGTAGAGAAAATTCGCCAGCACATTGAGTCGACCACGATGGGCCATGCCCATTACGATTTCCCCAACATCCTCTGAGGGGCACTTCCTGAGAATCCCGTTGAGCGCAACCAAAAGCGAATCCCCGCCCTCTAAAGAAAACCTCTTCTGACCAACGTACTTGCGGTGAAGGAACTGCTCAAACCCATCCGCATGAGTGAGCCAGGTCAAAACGTCCAGCTTGGTCGCGGTGGATCGTCCGGCCTCTTCCAAACGACTCTCCGCTCTGTCGCGAACCCAATGACGCACCTCGGGCTTGCTGATATGCATGAACTCGAAACCGATTTTTCCGCAGTAGATTCGACGAAGACGGTCGACCATTTCCCGCAACTTCATCCGACGCGCATTCTCGTAAAACTGAGTGGAAATTTCTTCGTCCAGATGACGTTCTTCGAACCCGAACGCTTCCAACTCCAATAAAGGCTGCCGAGGTGGCCCTTCCGACAGTGGATCGAGCCATGCAGCAGTATGCCCAAGGCTTCGGTAACTGTAGACCAGAGAAATGATCCGCGCTCTCTCAGCAAGACTCAAACCGCCAACCATCTCCATGGATGACGAGGAAGCGCTGCCGCCTGTGCTTCCCTTGTTTGTTGAAGCCGGCGGTGGTTGAGTCAGCCCCAGTTCAAAGCCTTCAAAAAACATCGCCCAATCCTTGTCAACTGAACTGGAATCAGTTTTCCATTCAGCGTATTTCTGATCGATCAGATCAGCATTGGCGCGTGCAGCGATGGATTGACTCATAGACTGGGAAATTCGATAAATTCAAACATCGAAATTGTCGCTTCTCCGCTGAGTATTGCTAGAGAAAACTCACAATTCCAACAAATCGGTAAACTCCGCTTTTAATCGGCATGGCCCCGCCTGATAAACGGAAAAAACCACCCCACCAAAAACGGAGACTTAGCCCCGATCGGGAATAGGCGGGAGAGTCGCCACGCTGGTCCAGTATTTACTGAAATCCCCAACCATTCGACAGAAGTCCTCGAATGAAATTGGCTTGGAAACAAAAGTGCAGGCTCCACCGCTATAGCTGCGGCTTACGTCTTCTTCCTGAACGCTGGAAGTTAAGATCACTACAGGAATAGAATTAAAATGGTCGTCGCCCTTTATGACGTCCAAAGTCTCAAATCCATTCATCCGTGGCATATTAATATCGAGAACAATCAACTCGGGGCGAATCGCCTCGGAATAGCTCCCCTCGCGCCGAAGATATTCGATTGCCTCGACGCCGTCAGATACCACATGCAATTCATGCTCCGAACCAGATTGCCTCAACGCACGTTTAAATAGAAAAACATGGTCTTCGCTGTCTTCGGCAAGGAGAATAGCAGGTAGAGATGGGTCTGACATTGGGGAACCGAAACTTAACCTTATCCTTGTCCGAATGTCATCTAAAATCCCGAGCCCGCGCCTTTCCGATTCAGGTACCGTGCTTTGTCTCCATGCTTTCTCGCGAATCGTCTTGCAATCGCCAAACCGATCCCTGCACCCCGTATATTTGTGCTGACACCTCAATGCAAAAGATCGAATACCTTCTCCTTAATTTTGTCAGGAAGGCTCTGCCCGCGACCCTTAACAAGGACTCTGGACGCACATCCCGACAGTAGGAGCCAATTGATCTCCTCTTGATTCCATAATTGAATGAAATTCCGAAGACCTTAGTTTTCTCTTGGCTACATTTCGCTGCGAAGACGGCACGCGCGAATCGTGTTCGCCATAAGCATAGCGATCGTCATTCTTCCCACGCCACCCGGGACGGGAGTAATCGCTTCGCATTTTTCGGCAACAGCTTCAAAATCAACATCTCCAACGAGGCGATATCCTCGCTTCGCAGTCTCGTCGTCGACACGATTGATTCCCACATCGATTACGACAGCGCCCTCTTTTACATGCCCAGGACCGATAAACTTCGGAATACCGATCGCTGCCACCAGGATATCCGCCTGACTGGCCAACTCCTCCAGATTTCGGGTACGGGAATGGGCAACCGTTACCGTTGCATTCGCACCTTTCCCTTTTCCCATCATCAACAGGGCGAGGGTTTTTCCGACAAGAAGGCTACGGCCCACGATCACCACGTGTTTCCCCTCTGTTTCGATTCCACTCTCCAACAACATTCTCTGACAACCGGAAGGGGTGCACGGAGCGAAACCGGTGGAGTCATCCATCGCCAGCTTGGCAACATTGACAGGATGAAGCCCGTCGACGTCTTTGTTAGGATCGATTCGACGAATCACCTCTTCTTCACTCAGATGTTTTGGAAGCGGCATTTGAACGAGAATCCCATGAATGGAATCATCCGCGTTCAGCGTATCGATTTGACTGAGAAGCTCCTCCTGGGAAATGTCGGCATCTTTCTCAATCTTCACCGAATGAAGTCCAAGCTCTTTGCACTTTCGATCTTTTGCTCCTACATAAGCTTTTGAGGCGGGATCTTCGCCCACCAGAACCACGGCGAGTCCGGGAACGAGACCTTTCACTTTCAACTTTGCCAGTTCCTGCTCGCATTCGGCATACACCGCTTCAGAAATGGGTTGTCCTTCAATCAATTTCATTGCTGGGATTCAATATCGACTCAATCCGGCCACGCTCGGCCTCAAAATTTTCCCCTTCGAGATCAGGATTCACTTCCTGACAGGGTTCTATCACCACAGTGACTTTGCAAAAAGGTCGCGGCAAGCGGAACTTATCCCAACTCTTAAAAGTCCAGTAGGAAGAATAATCGATCCGGACGGGAAGAATCCGTGCACCCGAAACCTGAGCAAGCTTCACTGCCCCGGGGGCGAGTTTATAACGGGGACCCCGCGGACCGTCCGGAGTGATTGCGACATCATACCCCTCTTCCACCCACGAACTCATTTCCAGAAGGGCCTTGGCACCTCCGCGCGATGAAGATCCCCTTACCGATGAGACGCCAAACTGCCCGATAGTAGAGGCGACAATTTCCCCGTCCTTGCTGGCGCTGGTCATCACTGCACCACTTCGGCTTTTTAGATAACGTTTGTATGTCGGAGGCATCGCAAAGAGCCGATTGTGCCAGAAAAGCCAGATCATGGGGAAATCTGGCGGATCCTCAGATACGCCCGCCTTGTCTTCCAGCTTCCAGCGATAAGTCAGGGCAAACAGCCGGATCAGAAACGCGGCCGCGAATCCAATCACTTTCGACTTAGTCGAAAGCTGCCTCATTTCGACAGGCTTTTTCGGGGGCGATGCCATTAATTCAGCTTAGGAAAAATCACAGTTGCCCAGCTTCTTTCAGAGCCACCGTCAATGCGGTTTGCTTTTCCAGCTTCTCCCGATACATCGGAACCAAATCTGCATTCGGCTGACAGCGGGAACTTTCATCCAGCTCAACATAGCGATCGCAAAGCTCTTCATAGGAACCCTTTCCGTCAACATGAGCAGCCTGGATGGAACCTCCCAGCCCGGCGCCCTCAGCAGTGGCAAGCCCAACAACAGGAACGCCAAATACATCGGCCGCGATCTGACGCCAAACCCCGCTCTTTGTTCCACCGCCGGTAAGACGAATTTCAGTTGGGGTCACACCAAGATCGGAAAACCGTTGCAGACCATAGGCCAGTCCCAGCGTAGCGCCCTCCATGGCGGAACGCGCCAACTGAGCTGGAGTGAGGTTGTTCATGTTCAGGCCATGAATCACACCGCTGCCGCCGGGCAAGTTGGGTGTCCTCTCTCCGTTCAAGTAGGGAAGAAAACTGACACCATCAGCTCCGGGTTCGCAGGAGGAAACCTGGCGTTCCAGTTCCGGAAGGTCCCAGGAAAAAAGCTTCCGAATTTGTTCCGTCACCACCGTCACATTCATGGTGCATGCGAGTGGCAGCCACTTGTCCGTGCTGTCACAAAAGGCGGCGACTTCCCCGTTCGGATCGATGATAGGATCCGAAGCGCAGGCATAAAGTGTCCCCGATGTTCCGAAGCTCGCAGTAATCACACCATGCTTGATATTTCCTGTTCCGATTGCTCCCATCATATTATCACCACCACCGGCACTAATAAGAACCTCGCTACTAAGCCCCCACCGCTCCGACAGTTCGCTGCGAAGATTTCCGTGAGGAAGATTGGATGAACCCAGTTCCGGTAGCATCTCGTGCACTTTCGGATCTACAAAATCAATCAGCTCAGCGCTCCACTCACGGGTCCGGACATCGAGAACCCCGGTCCCGGATGCGTCGCCGTATTCCATCCGCTTCACACCGGTCAGATGAAAATTGATATAATCGTGAGGAAGCAACACAGACGCCACTTTGGAAAAATGATCCGGTTCGTTCTGCTTCAACCAAAGAAGCTTTGGAATCGTGTAGCCGGGCAACATTGCATTCCCCGCTTTTTCAATCAGTCCGGAAACTCCGCCGAATGCTTCCGTGAATTGATCGCATTGTGCGGTGGTGGAAGTATCGCACCAAAGCTTGGCGGGCCGGACAACCGCGTCATCGGAATCGAGAACCACCAGTCCGTGTTGCTGTCCGCTTACTCCTATCCCGCGAATTTCGCTCTTCCGATCCCCCAACTGGGAAACACAATCGGCAATCGTGAAATCGACGGCATCAATCCAGTCGGAAGGATGCTGTTCAAGATGCCCCGCCGGCAGACCTTCGATTAAGTCGTAAGCCTTTTGGGACTGGGCGAGAATTTTTCCCGAATCAAGATCCAGAGCGACAGTCTTTGTGCTCTGTGTCCCGCTGTCGATGCCAAGGTATATCATGCCCTATGACTACACCGTGGCGGCGGGGATTTCCAAATCAAAATTGATAAGCAGAGACAAGGGCGTCGATTTTCACCAATCCGCCTCCTCACCCCGGCAGGCGCGTCATCTTTCGGCGAAAGATGACGACTTCGAGCGCTATCCTTTCGGCAGCAGCCCTTCTTTCAGCGCCTTCGCAACCGCACCGGTCATGGTGTTAACGTGAAGTTTGCTGTAAATGCCACGAATGTGCTTATCAACAGTGTGAAAGCTGAGATCAAGCTGGTCGGCAATCTCTTTCTTAGTGAGACCTTCCACCATTTGCTCAAGAACTTCTTTCTCCCGCTCAGTCAGACCGTAGTCACGGCTCTCCGGAGCAAGATCACTGAACATGTCGAGAACGCGTCGAGCGATCAGAGCGTTGATTGGAGCCCCACCTGCGAGAACTTCACGAACCGCATCGGGGATTTCCCCCATGCTGGATGTTTTCAAAAGATAGCCCGAAGCACCGGCACAAATAGCACTGAAGACCTTCTCGTTGTCATCAAAAACAGAGAACACAAGAATCTCAATCTGAGGCAAAGCTGTCTTGATCCGACGAATCCCCTCAATACCGCTCATTCCCGGAAGACCGATGTCAAAAAGCATCACATCAGGGCGCTCCCCTGCCACAAGCGCTTCAATAGCATCTTCGCAGCGCTCATACTGGTGAGCGCACTCCATGTCCTTCTGACGGGACAACACTCTTGCGACCGTTTTTCGAAGGGTCTCATTATCCTCAACCAACCAGACCTTCGTCGGTTCCTTGGGTTTATTGTCTTCAACTTCAGCTTCTGTTTCTTCGTCGCTCATAATGGAATCGTTTCGTTAACATGGATGAATCAGGGCACCTTTCCATCACAATTTTAAGCCAGATCTACGGCATAGGTATGGTGAGTTGCACCGAGGTTCCTTCGTCCCGGGCACTCTTCACTTTTAAATTGGCTCCAATGGCCTGGGCCCGCATTCTTAAATTTCGCAAACCGTTCCCTTCACGGAACTCATGATCGAGATTATTGAATCCGATTCCATCGTCCTTAATTCGCAATTCAATGCGACTGCGACGGACTTCCACTTCGATGTGAACCCGGTGAGCCTGAGCGTGTTTCACGATATTGTTGAGGACCTCTTTGTAAATCAGGAACAAATCGCGTTTGAAAGCCAAAGGAAGACGATCGTCGTGACTGCTCCCGATGACCTCGAACTGATATTCATGAGCTCTCAGCAGTTTCGATGCAGTTTCGCGAAAGCGCGTCAACATCTGCGCCCAGGTTTCTTCACCGGGACGAATCAACCAGACAATGTCCCTCATCGATTCGATGGTCTTATCGGCGGTGACTTTAATATCACTAAACTCTTCGATTACTAACTCCGGCTCATCCGTTTCCGTTTTCCCCAACTCTGCCAACAAAGCGATGCTACTGAGGTTGCTTCCAATGTCGTCATGCAAATCGCTGGCAATCCTCTGCCGAAGATCTTCCAGATCGTGACGCCGCTTTACCCTGGCCCTCGAGAGAGCAATAAGGACAAAGGCAAAAATCCCGGCAAGACCACTCGCTGAAAATGTCACTCCCCGGGTCACGGTAGAATCGACCAAATCGCGTCTCTCATCCTCTTTTTCCAGCCATTTCCGAATCAGATTGTTCCGGTGCTCCAACTCACTTAACCATTCCTGATAGGACACCAGTTTTCTCCGGCTGCTGAAACCGTCGACAAGATATTCAGGGGCCCACTTGCCACCGTTTGAAGCCGGACTCAAAGCCGTAACTGTCTTTCCTGTCGATACATTCTGAAACTCTGAAAAAACCTGAAGTTCAGCCAACTCGAACATCATCGGCGAAGACTTCTCTTTCGTGTTAGTCACGGTCAGACGCACATAGCGTCCATATCCCTCTTTGACCGGAATCGTCAGCGGGTTATCACCGCTCAAGCTGATCTGGGAAGGAGTAAAACGCCCCAGCAACTCGGCCTCTCTCATGTCAGGAGACTCCGACACTTCAATTTTCATCGGATAAGGAAACCTCACTGTCGGATCGGGAATGGTCTGCGGCGAATCCGCCAACACCACCCGGACTTCGCTGATTGGCATCGACTCTTCCAGATCGATTTGCACCCAGCTACTGGAAGCCGGCCCTTTCGATCTTGAGCGGAATCCAAAAGTCGGACTCTCCTCCGCACCATGTGGATTCCCCAGGGTGGTGACCCCATCCGTGACATACCGTTTCGACCACTGGTTCGACCTCTCCGAAGAATCATTGGCTACAGTCTTGACCGGCCTTCCCACAGCCACATTGCGATCACCGCGAAGGACCATGACCTCACTGAGAGCAAACCTGTCTTCGTTCGTTTCAGTATTCCTCCACAAACTTGTTGCCGTAACCCGAATATAACGCCCGGAGTATCCCGCTATCTTCTTGAAATACGGCCAGCGCCTTGAACCCGTTGGCTCATCCGTCCGGCCTTCTGCAACCGTTTCATAGTTTCGAAATTCCGCATCGTTGGAAATGTCGATCCTAAAACTGCGGGGAAACCCATACCCGTAGACAGTCTCGCCGTTGACTTCCGCCGTCACTGGAAAAAGTGCAATCGCGTCAGGTTCGACCATTGCCCCCAGATCCATCTGGAGCCACTTGGGACGCTGCTTGGAATCGCCACTGACATACCCGAATCCCGTGAAACGCTGAAGCTCTCGCGTGACCTGAGGTAGCTTCTTCAAATCGCTGAGTATTTCAGCCTGCTGTTCTTCTATCTCCCGCAGATCGCTGTTAAAAATCCGGGCAAGCCTGTCAGCCTCAGTCTGACGGGGGTTGATCCGCGGCTCAAACACATCCAGCGGAACAATTTCCGGAAGCCCTCGCCCATCCCCATCTCCGGTGTTTAGAACAGGAAACGGAGATTCCTGAGCACTCGCAGCGCAAAGCACACACGAAACCACGAAACTCGAAACGACGGCAGATCTGAGAAACATACGAGAGTTTGCAAATCTATCACACGAAGAGCTCGTCGACCACTCCGGTGCTGACTCCGTTGAACGTTTCCTGCTCCACTCCCATTCCTAAAGCGAGAGAGTGGAGAAGATTGGAATGCGGGGTTCCTTTTTTACACGCAATATGTTGTCCCGTCCTGAAAACTCCACCGCCCTGCCCGGCAACGACAATCGGAAGATTGTTCTTCACATGCCCGTTTCCGTCTTTCATTCCGGATCCATACATCACCACCGAATTCTCAAGAATGTTCCCATCCCCTTCCGGAATCGATTTCATTCGCTCGAGAAGATAGGCAAACTGCTCGATGTACCACGTGCTGACGCGAGTGTATTCGGATACGAGTTCCGCCTTGTTCTTGTGATGCGACATTCCGTGGTGATCGCTGCTGACTCCATCGAGAAAGCTGAAATTCTGCCGGCTGAATCCATGAGCGGTCATCAAAGTTCCCACACGGGTCGTGTCAGTCCAGAACGCGAGAACCATCAGGTCCATCATGATTTTCAAATGCTCGGACTTGTTTCGTGGAAGTCCGGCAGCAGGACGGTTCATCATTTCAGGCTCCGTCGTCGGCGTCCACTCCGGTTCCGGTGGATTGATTGTTCGCTCCAGACGTTTCTCAACAGCCCGGACGGACTCCAGGTATTCGTCGAGTTTTTCCTGATCCATCTTCCCTGCCCGTCGGCGCAAGGCTTTGGCATCATCGAGGACCAGATCGAGGACGCTCCTCCGGTTCTCTGCTGTCCGCAACGCTTCCGGTCCACTGTGATTTCGGAAGAGCCGATCGAACGCCACCTGAGGATTGATTTCCGGAGAAATTCGCGTCGTTTCTGAACTCCAACTTACCGTGTTCGCATAAGCAATGGGTTCCCCGCTGGCAAGCCCCTGACGCGGCGGCTCCGTTCCCAGTTCAATGGAAGGCAAGGGAGTTTTCCCTCCATTAATTCTCGCAATCTGCTGATCGAGAGACACCCCGTTTCGTTTGGCTTTTATCTGTATTCCGGTCAAAAAAGATCCGGTTAATTGCACATGCCCTATGCCCAGATTATCGAGACCGGAAATCACATTGATATCGCTCTTCAAGCCACTGAGTGGAGAAAGGATCGGGGACAGTGCAAAGTCTGAACCGGCTCCGGTAACATCCCAGGCCCCGGGGAAAACTCCGTTCGGCTGAAACACACAACAGATTCGCTTCGGTGCAATCCCTGCGGATCCAGCTGCGGAAGCACTCATCATATCGAGAGACGGCAGAGCCAGCGAGGCTCCAATTCCCCGCAAAAGGGTTCGGCGTGATATGGGACGAAAACGACTCATGAATCTAGAGGGCACAGAAAAGAATTACGGATCGGTTGCAACGGGAATTTCAACTTCTGCCGCCAAATGCTGGTGCCTGAAAGGATAACTCAAAACAATTTCCTCGACCAGTGCGCGTGCGCGGAAATTCTCCTTTCCGATCGCAGCTCCAATATCCTGTATCGCAGGCTCGTCGTATCGTTGCAATTCCCGCCCCAGAGCGAAACTCAGGAGCTTGACCGAAAGATTCTCCACAAATTCATCTCTTCTCGTTGAAACCAGAAACTCCCGCAATTCAGCCACCCCGTTGAAACTCGTGCCATCCGGAAGAGTTCCCGTCGAATCAATCGCCTTCCCTTTTGCACCCGTTGCCCGCCACTGCCCGATCGCATCAAATTGCTCAAGGCCATACCCAAGAGGATCAATCTTATCATGACAAAACGCACAATCTTCGCGATCCCGGTGAATCGCCAGTTCTTCACGAAAAGTTTTCCCACGATTGCCGGCATTGCCAGGCAACTCACCTGCATCCGCAGGAGGTTCCCCGGGTGCATCGCCGAGAAGACGCTCCAGGATCCAAACCCCTCGCAACACTGGACTGGTCCGGACAGGGGTCGAAGTTGCCGTCAAGACACTACCCATCCCGAGAATCCCTCCCCGCCTCAACTGATCTTCCTTACTCAGCGCAACCAATTCCATCGTCAATCCAGTAACGCCTTTGATTCCATAGTGCCTCGCCAGAATCTGATTCAGATAAGTTTTGTCCGTAGTCAGCAAATCAAGCAATTCGAGATCCTCCTGAAAAACCCTTTGGAAAAGCAGACGCGTCTCTGTCTTCATCGCTTCAGCGAGATCAACCGTGAACCCGGGAAACAGGGTTCGATCGGGGAGAACACTTTCACCGAGAGCTTCGAATCCCAACCACTGACCTGGAAAAGTTTCGAAAAACGATTTTGCTTTCGGGTCGGCCAGCATGCGGGAGACCTCTCCCCGGATTACATCAGGATCCGACAGTTGCCCTTTTGCAGCCAGTTCATTCAATTTCGCATCCGGACAAGTCTGCCAGAGAAAATACGAAAGTCTCGAGGCGAGCTGAAAGTGCCCCAGAGCCATCAACTCTTCATCAGGGGATTGCGGAAGCTCTTCTGAACGGAAAAGAAAACGTGGCGAGACCAGCACTGCTGAAACCGTTCGCTTCGCGGCATCCGGATGACTCAGTCCTTCGGCAACTCCCTTTTCATACACCGCCCGATACTTCTTTTTGAATTCATCGAGAACCGGCTCGCGAAAGGCCCGGTCAATAAAACCTGAAAACCAGGAATCCCAGCTGTCAGGGGAATTCAATGCCGCGGTAGCTGCCTTTGCCAACTCCGGCCTGACATTTTCTTTCGGCATCACTGGTCCGGAAAACTCCATCCAATCGACCAAAAAGAATCCTGGATCAGGATCCGCTTCCACTTCGCGATACGCATACAATATTCTGCGGTTCGCGAGACGTTCGACGTTGTGCTTTTCAAAGCGCTTATCAAACTCTACTCGTTTTATTCCCATTAACTCCGCTGCCTGGTTCGCGTATCTTTCAGCAGGAACCGTTCGGTCCCGCACGTATTTCTTAAAACGGGATATCTCTCTCGTCTTCCCTTCGGGGCCGTGTAAACGAAGCCATTCATAAGCTCGTTGCACATTGTTCTGATTCGCATTGTAGCGTTTCAAAATGGCAAGCAGAGCTTCATCCTCGACCCCTTCGGTCGGGAAAAAAGGACGATTCAATTCCGAACGTTTGGTAACAAGATCCGGGGCATCGTCGGGAAGCGGGGCATACTTTGGTTCGACTTTCTTCGCCCCTTTCACTAGCCGCTTTTTCGGAGGCACTTTCGTATTGATTGCTACCTGGTGGATTCCGGGAACCAGATAGATATCCTGTTCAACGACCGAAAACCCTTTCCCCCTCACCGCAAACTCCGCCCGAAGCTGATCGTTCACACGCAACAGGCCGGCGGCATCCCCATCGTTGTTGCTCGCCCCCCGAATGTGGAATCGATAAAAGCCGTGCTCCATTATCTCCAAACTTTCATAGAGAGTCATTTGACCAACACTCAGAGAATAGCCCTTACTCCCGTCGGGAAACTTTCTAACCACCGCCCCGCTTTCGGTGATCAACATTTCCTCCGCTTCCAGCTTCCTCTCCGCTTTTTTGGCATCCAGAGATTGGAGAGCATCGACCGCCAGTTCCGCCGCCGAGAAATATTTCTCCATTTCTGAAGGTGTTAGGAAAAGATTATCGCGATCATTGGTGAAACCGCTTTTGCCCTCTCCATCCAGGGAAAGAATTCTTCCCGGCTGCATATCGATCCCTAACAAATCCCGAATCGTATTATTGTATTCGATTTTAGTCAGCCTGGGCAAGGTCACGTGACCGGCATGAGGATTGGCCCGCCAGTCAATCGGATTCACTTTTCCCGTCAGCAGCTCAATAATTTCAACATACTGAGCCTCAGTCGGGGACGGCTCCTTCGGAGGCATCTCCCGGCTCTCCAACTGCTCAATGACCGATAGCCAGACTTCGTCATGAGCGGGGTCAAAATCTTTCTCCACGCCATCAAAACGGATATCTCCCTTTTGCTTTTCGGGACCATGACATTGAACACAATGTTCCTTTAGAAATGAAAACAGCTTGTCGTCGGCGCCGGCAGAAAACGCCGTCCCAATAAAAACCAGGCCAATAGTCAGAATTCGCACGAACATTTCTTACGCGATCAAAAAAAGGTTGCGATTGACGCATACACGGAAATTCGATACGTCTGAGTAAGGGGAAGTTCCGTACATCAATTCGGGAGGACCTATCTGTTAATTAAACTCAAACCACTAAAAATAGTCTTATTATGTTAATCCTTGGAGGAATTCTTTTAGCCATCGCTTGTATCTGCGGTCTTATTCTCTACATCATCAGCTTGATGAAAACGTTTAAATCAGGTGAAACCATCTGGGGCGTTCTCACCATCTTCTTTTCGCCACTTGTCCCCGTGATTTGGGGCTTCATGAACAACGACAAGAAGCTTTCCATCAATTGGATCATCGTCACAATTCTCGGAATCGTGGGATATGCAATCCTTGTCTTTGGGCTGATTTCACAGGCACAAAACATGCCTGAGATTCAAGAAGCGCTGCAAAACGCAACTCAGCCTCAGTAGGATTTTTCCTACATGATCTAAAGATCACTTTCAAAAGCGGCCTCCTTTGGGACGGCCGCTTTTTTTGTGGGGCAATCACAAACAATCCTTGGCCGCTTCCACATCGCGACCAATCTGAGTCTTCAATTCCTCAATCCCCTCGAACTTCTGCTCGGCGCGAAGGAAGGAAACAAATTCGATTTCCAACTCCTCCCCGTAAATTTCATGTTCCAATCCGAAAAGGTGAACCTCAAGCAGCCGCTTCACCTTTCCTCCCTCCACCGTTGGCCGATACCCTAAATTCCCGACTCCATCCCAGGAATCACCGTATCCTGTGGCCCGGACGGCATAGACTCCAGTCGGCGGCAACTGCTCGCTGTGAACGGTGAGATTTGCCGTTGGAAATCCAATCGTCCGGCCGAGTTTACGCCCTTCGATCACAGTTCCGAAAACGGTGTAGCTTCGTCCCAGAAGAGTTTTCGCGACCTCGAAATCACCAGCGGCCACCGCCTCCCGAATCCGTGTGCTACTCACTTTCATTCCATCGACCAGCACTGTCTCGACTCCGTTGACGGCGAATCCATGCTTCTCTCCCAGCTCTCGCAGCAACTCAACATTTCCTGATCGGCCTTTTCCAAATTTCCACGATTCGCCGACAGCGATACTGCCGACCCCTCCTTCGGAGGCAGCCTCTACCAATGCCTCGATGAACTCCCCACCCGGTTGCTCAGCAAACTCGCGGGTAAAATTCACCGCGAGGACGTGACGAATCTTCAGATATCGTTCCAGAATCTGCACCTTGTGAGTAGTGGCCGTTAAAAGGCGGGGCGCATTTTGCGGCGAAAGAACCTGAACAGGATGGGGATCAAACGTAACCACGACCAGATCGCCACCAGATTCAGACTGATCCCGGGTTTCACGCGCCGCACTGATCACCGCCTGATGCCCGTGATGAACACCGTCAAAAACCCCGATCGCGAGATGCAAAGGACCTCGTAATCCTCCAAGGTCTTCGATTTCCCGCAGCAGCTCCATCGTTTACGCGTCCTCTCTGGCGAGGAAAAAATCAAGCCCCGCGGAGACGGGACACATCCGGAAGACTCAGCAGTTTTTCAAGAATTGAATCGCGCTCACCATGTTTCAGTTCGTCGAAAGTCACGGAAGTCGTCAGATCGAATTTACCGGAACGGGTCCGGCGCAATGCGGAAAGGTGTGCACCACAACCGAGCTTCTGCCCGATATCGTGAGCATAGGTTCTAACGTAAAACCCTTTCGAACACCGAACGGTGAACTTCACTTCCGGCAATTCGATACCATCAATCTGGTAGTTGTAGACGTGAACGAATCGGGGATCGCGCTTCACCTCTTTTCCCTGACGGGCCAGCTTATAGAGAGGAACTCCATCCTTCTTGATCGCGGAAACCATGGGAGGCATCTGGTAGAAATCGCCTTTAAACTCATCGAACGCCTCGCGGATCTGCTCTTCAGGAAAATCGGAAACTTCTTTCTCTTCTTCGACCGTTCCTTCGGCGTCCTGCGTATTGGTCGTCTGCCCAAGAGTCAAAGCTCCGACATATTCCTTATCCTCCGCCATCAGCAGGTCCTGTATCTTCGTCGCTTTTCCAATCACGAGAATCAGCAAGCCGGTCGCCATTGGATCCAAAGTTCCGCAGTGACCGATTTTTTTCGTATTCAATGCACGTCGAGCCACTGCCACAACATCGTGAGATGTCATGTCCTGACCTTTGTCTACAAGCAGTACACCGTTGATTGGATTTGGGTTCGCTTCCATTTTCAAAAAAATTCTTTTTCCCGGCGGCAACTCCGACGGGAGCGCGAAAAGTATCGCGGGTCACTGAAAAGTGAAGCGGTTTGTTTGGAAAAGAACCCGAGTCAGTAGGGTCCAATTGTTCACCTAAATGGGTTAAATCGAAAAAAGTTACGATTTATCCAATCAGAATGCCTTCGCATTCGATTCCCTTCATGAAAC
>OJCB01000128.1_pt1 | contig 31851 bp, 24 predicted proteins | sample 1591501 | NCBI WGS metagenome assembly OJCB01 (sample SAMN05416813, study PRJEB24817) | seawater metagenome | isolation source: Sea water | place: Canada:Atlantic | collected 2013-07 | reverse complement strand
CTACACTATCCTCTTCGTCGGCAGCGTCAGATGTGTATAAGAGACAGCGTGCAGATTCGTCAATGGGGTTTTTGCCTCATACTTCACCAACTGACCATGCTTCATCCCAAGTCCGTTCCCACCCGCCAGAAGCAGTGGGTAGTTGTTGTTATTGTGGGTGTTGCTGTTGGAACTTCCGTAAAGCACGAGGGTGTGATCGAGCAAATTACCATCAGCTTCTTCAGTCGTCTTCAGTCGGGTCAAAAAGTGGGCCAACTGCTGCGCGAGATATTGATCCCACTTCGCCAAGGCTTCGGCACCACCTTTTTTGTTCCAACCATGGGCCAGCGAGTGAATTTTATTTCCAAAACCCAGCAGTTGCGGGAACTGCCCCGCCACTGAAGTCGCACCATTCATATTGCCGAGCTGATAGGTTGCGACGCGAGTTGAGTCGGTCTGAAAAGCGAGGAAGATCAAATCATACATCGTCCGGATGTATTCCTCCGGTGAATTGTGATCCGAATCCAGATGCAGGTCCGAGGCATCGACTTCCGGTTTGGGGATATCCAGCCACCGCTGCGAACGGTCGACCCTCTTTTCAATCGAGCGGACAGAGTCCAGATACTCGTCAAATTTCTGTCGATCCTGATTCCCCAGATTTTTGCGCACTGATTTGGAATGATCCAGCAGAAGGTCGAGCATGCTGCCGGAGTTCTTCAATTCCTGCCGCTGCTTTTTCATCGAATCAGCATTCGTCCCAAAAAAACGTTCAAAAATCAAACGCGGTCGATTGTGGGCCGGGATCGGTTGCCCGTTTCTGCCGAAAGAGAGAGTACTGGAACGAGTTGGTTCTCCGACGCCGCCGTCGGTCGACATGGTCAGGGAGGAGTATCGTGTCGCTTCCCCGAAATGTTTGGCGGCAAGCTGATCGATCGAAACGGAATTCCGGAAAGATCCACCTTTGAACTGGGCCCCCGTCAGCCAGATATCCGCGGTATCGTGACCTCCCATGGATCGACCATTCGGGTGGGACAACCCTTGCAGAAAAGAGAGATCATTGCGAAGCGGCTCAAGGGGTTTCAGACTTTCCTTGAATTGAAAATCTCGACCTTCCCCCTGTGGCATCCATCCCCACTTTTCATCGTCCGAACCCGGCTTTGGATTCATAGCACCGTAGGGAAAATAAACAGCACACATTCGTTTGGGCCGGGCGATTACGGATTCGTCTGCACCCATGCATTCCAGAAACGGGAGTGCGAGACAGACTCCGGATCCCCGGAGAAAAGTTCTACGATTGAGTTGCCATGGTTTCCTGCTGCTCATGATTGCTTTCCTTCCTTACTATTTGGTTTGGAATAATTCGCTGGCTGTGATCGCCTTTATCAAAGGCCGGAGCCGGTATTCCGATGCGATATATTCTTTCATCAAAGTGTCGATCGCTTCTTCGTCTTCGAATTCCAGTGATCTTCCCAGAGCATAACTGCTCAAACGTGAAACCACCGCGCGGGAGAATTGTTCCTTTCGGTGTTCTATTAAATATTTCTTCAAGCCTTCCACACCATCGACCTCTTTTCCGTCGGGCAAAGTCGCACCTGAATCCACGGGATGAGTGGTGAACTTGTTCCTTCCGGATTTTCTCCGAATTTCGTCGCGCCAGTTTCCGACGGCATCGAAAGCTTCCAGCGCAATCCCCCATGGATCGATTCCACGATGACAATCGTCGCAGGCGGGATCTTCACGATGAATTTCCAGCTGTCGTCGAATCGGCAATTTCTCGAAATCCGGATTCTCCGAATCGAGGGCCGGAACATTAGGCGGAGGCGGCAAGGGTGGATCGTCCAGAAGTCGCTCCCGAAGCCAGACAGCCCGCAGGATTGGATGCGAATCCTCACCTGTGGAATTCCCCAGCAAAATGCTCGCGTGTGTGAGAAGTCCCCCGCGTTTTGAATCGGCAGGCAATGCAACACGTTCAAAGCCTGTACCGCGCGGACCATCTTCTATTCCGTAGTGCTGGGCCATCCGGGCGTTCACCATCACAAAATCGGAGTCAATCAGCTGGAGTGTGCTCAAATCTTTCTGCAAGACTTCGGCAAAGAAATGCTGCGTTTCTTTCTGCATCCACGGCTCGATGCTGGTGTCCCAGTCGTCGTAATACTCCGGATTCACTGCGACACGATCGACAGAGGCGAGGTCGAGCCATTGATTCGTGAACTGTTCGACAAACTGCCACGACTTTTCATCGCTCAACATCCGGTCAATCTCTGCGGACATTGTTTCCGGGTTTCTTAGTTCGCCGCTAGAGGCCAGATCCAAAAGACGATTATCCGGCATTGTCGACCAGAGGAAATAGGATAGCCGCGAAGCCAGCTCAAAATCCGTGAGCGGAATACCCTCTTCTCCGTTCCCTTCTTCGGGTTCGATCAGGTATAGGAAATCCGGAGAAACCAGGACCAGGGCGAGGGTTTCGCGGAGGGCTTCTTCAAAGGTGTCCACATTCGGGCGGATCTTCGAAAATAGACGCAGCATCGATTTTACTTCCGCCCCTTCGACCGGCCTCCGGTAGGCACGACGCATGAAATTCGCGACGACCTCTTCGGCATAGACCAGTTCTCCCTTTTCGCGATTCTCCGGGGAGATCAAAATCCGGCGATGCGGCTCCGGTGGCCACGCATCAAATACCGGACCGATAAATTCGACGGACTCAATCACGATTTTGGGAACATCCGGATGATCGATCCACTCCGTCTTCTTCACCGTTTTTATTTTCTCAACGCCCTTCTTGTTTTTCGTTACCTGCTCCACTTCGATCTGACGTCTGTCCTTTCTCTTTTTTCCGTCAGTGAATTCGTTAGTCAGGGAAATGAGCTGTCCGGGATATTTGCTTTGAGTCCGGGTTTGAACAGGAAACTGCTCCATGCGACCGCGAAATTCGTAGACTTTGGATTCTTCGCTTGTGACATCAACCAGTCCGAGATCCTTTGAGGGAAACTGGGTATCCGCCCGATATCCGAACACCGCTTTCATCTGAGGAAACGCGGCTCCATCCACCAACTCGGCCCGGGCTTTTATCCGGACAACAAATTCACCCTCGTCCGGAAACTTCTCGAGCTTCGCAAGAAAACTTCCGCCGATCCCGAGTCGATCCGTAAAATTCTCCCGGCCTTTCCCCTGACTCGTTTTGGTAATTGTCGCCGAGATTTTTTCGGGAACCGGTCCGGTCACAATCGCCCGGGCCAATCCTTTCCGCGCTGCATCCAGATAATATTCCAACTGCAAAGGCGACATACTCAAAACAGCACCGTTATTTTTGAACCCCTCTTCTGAAGGAGTATCCGGCGGCAAATTGGCATCGTATTCCGCACGAATACCGAGAAGGTCAGACATCGTGTTTCGATACTCGACCCGGTTGAGGCGACGCAAAACAATTTCGCCCCCTGCGGATTTTTGGGAAGCTCGCGCCGTTTTAATTTCCTCGCGGATCCACCCCGTCACCACCTGACGTTTTTCCGAACTCAACTCAGGCTCATCGTCCGGAGGCATTTCTCCCAGATTCAGATTATCGAGAACGTCGTGCCAGGTTTCCGCAGCGGGCCGGTCTTTGAGCAGATCGGTCGACAGGGTATCCAGCCTGAGATCAGACTTCTGTTTATCCGGTCCATGACATTTGAAGCAATGCTCTTCCAAAACCGGACGCACATCACGCTCATAATCGATCATTTCCGCTGCCTGAAGAACGGAGGCGGGAAAGGCAATGAGAACAATAGTGGAAGCGACAGATTTCAAGGTGGCAGATATTACCATCGAAAAACGGTCCAACAAGTGCGCGACTACGCGCCCAACAGGCAAGCATTGGCATCTCTACGCACCCCATTGACGCCCCCCTGACCAATGCGCTATACTGGCGATTCTCGTTCTATCGCTCCCTCAACGAAATGATACGGAATCAAAAAAACAAAATCAGCTGGGTCATTGCTGCTCTGGCTGCGGTGTCCGCCTTACTCTTTTTCTGTTTTCCACGCAATATTCCGGGGGAGAATCCGGAAGGAAAAACGGAAGAATCCTTGCCCGAAAGGAGTTCGGCTGTCAGCGAATCAAAACCGCTTTCCGATCCTGAGGGATCGCTGAATAAGGAATCTGAAACTCTGCTCAAGCGCGACATTGCTCAGGAAGAGGTAAAACCGGGAAACTACCCCCTGCCTCTCGAAGTCAGGATGGTAGAGAAGGCCACACTCATTGACGGGCCGCCTCTGAAGCCACGGAAACCATTGCCCAAAGGAAACCTGCGCCTTCCTCCCGGCAAAGACATTCAGATCACGATCAAATTCTCCGATGAACTTCTGGCCCGGGCCCAACCCGGAGGAACCCTGAGCCTGAACGCCAGTGCAATTCCGAAAAATCTGGCGGACTTGTCTCTGAAATATCCTGTTAGCTTTCGCCCCGTTTTTGATCCGAACACTGCGGGCAAACTCGCAAAGCTCAAAAAGCGGGCGGCGGAAAATTCCGGAAACACTCAGCCCGATTTTCAGGGCACAGTCATCGCGCAGATCCCAGATTCAGTAAAACCGGAGGAGCGCTTAGAAATTGCACGGGCGTTTCAAAGCCTGGCACAGGTCGAGTATGTTGAATTGGAATCCCTGGATCAGCCCCCTCCTCCCCCGGGAGATATTGCCCCGACCACTCCTGACATTGTTCATCTCCAAACCTACCGGAATTCTGAGAGTTCCGCGGGCGGTGTCGATTCAGATTACGCTTTCAGCCGGAACTTCAAAGGCCAGGGCGTTCGTTTCTCTGATTGTGAATACGGCTACAACGCTGCGCATGAAGATCTCGTCGACAGCGATATCACCAATTCTTCAAACGGCCCGATTCATGCAAACGTAGCCGCCAACGGATGGGACAAACACGGAACAGCAGTACTCGGAGTTGGCGGATCGACCGAAAATGCTTATGGAGTGACGGGTATCGCTTCGGAAGCAGAGATTCATTTTTATTCCGAATGGACTACAGAGCCGGGACGGCGAACTGCAGCTGTGACCGGTGCGATTGCAGATTCCGCCTTTGGCGATGTGGTCCTGCTCGAGATGCAAACCACAGGAGCTAATGGCGAATATGGACCTGCAGAGTACAACTCGACAATTTGGAATTTGGTAAAAGCGGGAACCGATGCCGGCGTCATTGTTGTCGCAGCGGCGGGCAACGGAAACGAAGATATGAACACGTCTGCCTACAATGCCTATCACGCCCGGGGAGACAGCGGGGCGATCATTGTCGGGGCGGGATCCAACAGCAGTACCCACACCAAACTTAGCTTTTCCACTCACGGCGACCGGGTCAATATCCAAGCCTGGGGAACGAGCGTTTATTCCACCGGATACGGATCCTATGCCACTTATGGCGACGACATTAATCAACGCTACACCCGCAGCTTCAACGGAACCAGCTCTGCAAGTGCCATCAGTGGGCCTAGCGTCACTGTAATTCAATCCTTTTGTGAACAGGCCCTGGGTTACCGACTCGGCCCGATCCAGATGCGTGACCTTCTCGAATTAACCGGAGAGGATCCCTCCAGCGATCAGGGTATTGGACGCCACGTGAACATCAGGAATGCGATTGAATATTTTGCTGCTCCGACAAATATCACCGCTTCAGACGATCAAGCCGGCCGGATCAATGTGGCCTGGAGTGCCTCTCCCAATGCCACGGGGTATCGCATTTATCGAGCAGAAACCGACTCACCCGAACTTGCCGAGGAAATCGGGAGCACTGCCTCGCTTGCATTCTCTGACACGCTTGTCCCTTCCAGCAGTAGTCAATGGTATTTCGTTCGTCCCGTGACCCCGTTCGGCCAGGGAGAATGGAGTGCCTCGGATTCCGGAATCATGAGCTCCGAAGATATCGATCTCTCCTTCGAGTCGGATACAGGAGCTTCGGATTTCGACGATATCACTGGTAATAATACGCCCATGATTTCCATCAGGACGTTCGCTGCCGGCCCCATTACGGTTTCCAGTGATGTCAGCGGGCAAGTCGGCAGCGGAAATGCCAGCGGCCCGGGAATCTGGCCAATTACGGTTTCCCCACTGCCCGATGGAGTCCATTCGATCACGGCCACTTCTGAAGGTGACCCGTCTTACAATCCACTGACCATTACGATCGATACGGAAAAGCCGATCATCACTTTGACCAGAGAGTCCAGCCAGTCGTCTACCACCACTGGCGGACCAATCGATTTCACTATCAATCTGCTCGAAAACCCCGGTGGGTTTGATGCTTTGGATATCCTTCTCAGTGGCGCAGCATCCCCTTCCGGTTTAACTTTGACCGGCGGTCCAAGCTCCTACAATGCATCAATTTCTTCCGTCGCGAATGAAGGTGATGTCAGGGTCACTGTCCGGGAGGGTGCAGTTGTTGACCTCGCTGGAAATGCGAGCGAGGAGACCGATTCTCAGATCAGTCTGGTAATCGTCGACTATTCGACCGACAGGCCTCTCTCTCTTGACGGAGAAAGCACCGGGGCAATCAGTGGATGGCTCGAAAATGGCGACAGTGACATTTACACATTTGTCCTTACGAGCGCGATGCACCTGACCATCGAATCGACCGGCACACCAGATACTATAGGAACCCTCAAAAATGTGGAAGGGCGGGTCTTGAACTCTCCGGGAGCAGATGATGACCTCGGGGAAGGATACAATTTCATGACTCAGACTGCACTCGGACCAGGCAGATATTTTCTGGAAATCATCAGTAAGGAACCTGCAGCTTCCGGCGCCTACGACCTGAGTATTACCGGAGGCGCAGCCGCAGTTTCTCAGCCGGATGTCCTTGTCGGGCCACTGGGCAACGGGATTTACAAAACATTGGCAGGTCAAATCCAGAACATCAGATCAAAGAAAGCCCGAGCTGTATCCGGATTCGTAGCAATTGAAAACGACGGCGACATTGAAGAAAGTTTCAAAATCAGCGGATCGAGAGGAGATAAATATTTCAAGGTATCCTATTTCTCCAAAGCAGAAAATGTGACTGGCGGACTGCTTTACGGATATCAAGACACCGGCCTTCTCGCCCCCAATTCTGGACCTGAATCCATTCGGGTCGTCGTGAAGCCTAACAAACGAAAGCTCACCAAGAAGACACGAAGAGGAAAGAAGTTGCTGCGCAAAAAACTAAACCTGACCTTCCGGGCCAGCTCTGAGCTTGGAGAATTCGATCTCGGACAGTTACGAATTCAGGTGAAGTAGCCCGCAAAGTGGAATCCCGCTGAATGCGGGTAGTCTTCCCTGATTCTTTACCCGATTCTTTCACGCGCAACGGCGGCATTTTTTTCAATCGTCTGCCAGTCCTGTGCCGCGATTACTTGTCTGGGGGCAAGCCAGCTGCCACCGACGGCGATGACGTGGGGATTTTCCAAATAGGTATTTACGTTCTCCAGATTCACTCCACCAAGAGGAATGAATTTGGGAGAAAGGTGAGCAAAGGGGGCTGCAATATTATTTAAATGAGGCAGCCCCCCGCTCGATTCTGCAGGAAAATATTTCAGGATCTGGCAATCAGCTTCAATCATCGACTGATCGATATCTGTCGGGGTCATAATACCCGGCGCAAAAGGCAGCCCCTTTTCTTTCGCCTGCCGCATCACATCCAGGTTTACCGCGGGAGCCACCCCGAAATGCGCGCCTGCATCCACGACCTCATTAACTTGAGTGCCAGTCAGAATTGTACCGATTCCTGCAGTCATTTCCGGAACTTCCTCACGAATCCTGCGAAGAGCACCAATCGCCGCCGGAGTTCGCAGGGTCAGCTCCATGATGTTCACGCCTCCGCGCAGAAGCGCCCTCGCCAGCGGAACGGCATCACTTTCTTCATCGATTACAAGAACAGCGATTAGCCGTGATTCAGCCAATTGGATTCCAACAGTGGATTCGAGGGTCATTAAGCTCATGTAAATAAACAGGTTTCGAAGTCTTCGGATCGAAGAGTTTTCTCTTTATCCGAACGCAATCTAACTCGCGAATTCCACGATTGGTTGCGTTTTTCCTCAGAAACGCCGAAATTAGCCGCCCTCTCAACTGATTCCTCACGGAAAACGTAATTCTTTACTACCCTATGATCTCATTCATCAATGCTTCAAAAAGAACGGCAGCCGCAGTTTTCCTGCTCATAGTTCTGCAGGTCACTTGCTCCGATGCTCAACAGGGAGACCGGAACGGTCACAACATGAAACCGCCACCGGCTCACTGGAAAATTCCGGATGCCCCTGTTCTTTCACCCGAAAAGGCGATGAAGAGTTTTGCGGTCGAAGACGGGTTCAGTATCGAACTGGTCGCCTCCGAGCCGATGGTCAATGATCCGGTTGCGATCGCTTTCGATGGATCCGGTCGTATGTGGGTGGCGGAAATGCGCGGCTACATGCCCGACATCGAAGGGAAAACAGAACTGGAAACTCCCGGCCGGATTTCCATCATCGAAGACACCAACAACGATGGGAAAGGCGATAAGCACACGGTCTTTCTTCAGGATGTGCTTCTTCCGCGAGCTCTTTCGTTCTTCAACAATGACAAGTCCCTGCTCTTTGCCGACAACGAGAGCCTTTTCGAAATCGAAATCCTGATCGACGACAAAGGCAACATCACTCCCGGCGAAAAGAAGATGGTCGACGAAAAATATGCTTCCGGGGGCAATCCTGAACACAAAGCCAACGGTCTCCTCTATGGTCTCGACAATTGGCTCTACAATACGAAATCCAGCGATCGCTACCGCAGAGTGGACGGGAAGTGGATCAAAGAAAAAACCGAGTCCCGCGGTCAGTGGGGAATCGCACAGGACAACTACGGACGGATCTTTTCGAATACCAATTCCAACCTGATATCAGCGGAGGAAATCCCTCCCGGCACCACCATTCGAAATCCGCATCACGATTTTTCCAGCGGTGTCACCAGCAAAGTTAAAGATCAGCGGGTGTGGCCTTCACGAATTACCCCGGGTGTGAACCGAGGCTACATGGACGGCGTTTTGACAAAAGATGGCTACCTGGCAAAACCGACCGCAGTCTCCGGCCTCGCGTTTTATCGTGGCGATCAGTTTCCTGCTGAGTATATCGGCAATCTGTTCATTCCTGAACCTTCAGGAAATCTGGTGAAGCGTCTTGTGCTCTCTGAGAAAGAAAATGGATTCCGGGAGATCAAAAGCGCCTACGAAGGGAAAGAGTTTTTCACCTCCACCGATGAGCGTTCCCGCATCGTCGACGCATTCACAGCCCCGGACGGAACTCTTTACCTGCTCGACATGTATCGCGGTATCATTCAGCACAAGGTTTACATGACTTCCTTTCTTCGCGCCCAGGTCGAAGAAAGGAAACTGGACCAGCCGGTTGATCGCGGTCGCATCTGGCGTGTCGTCCACAACAAAGGAAAAAAGCGGGGACCAAAACCGAACATGGCAGCAGAGAGCTCGCTTGAGCTGGTTGCGCATCTTTCCCACCCCAACGGCTGGTGGCGCGATACAGCGCAGCGACTGATCATTGAAAGGGGCGGTGATGAGGCGACCAGCGAGCTGAAGAAATTGATTTCTGAATCGCAAAAATCGCTCGCGAAGATTCATGCCATGTGGACCCTGGAGGGATTGCAGCAAATCGATGCAAAAGACATTTTAGTCGCCACTAAGGACAAGGACCCAAGGGTGGTTGCCGAAGCAGTTCGAGTCGCTGAAGCGTTGGTGGACACAAACCATTCGCAGGCCACTCTTATGATGTTGAGCAAAATCAGGGACACGGAAAATGTCCACGTGAAACGTCAGCTCGCAGCGACGCTTGGTCAGTTTGCACCAAATGGAAACCAGGCTTTGGCCACTCTGCTCAAGAAATCAGAAAAAGACAATCTGCTCATTGACCTCGCCATCAGCGGATCAGCCGATCACGAAATGGACCTCTTCAAGGCCCTGCCTGATTCGCATCCCGCCAGAATTGCTCTTGTCGATGTGATCGTGAAACGAAACAAGCAGGAAGAACTTACCCGGCTTCTTACGTCCATTTCCAGCTCTGGAGAATTCCATCGCCTCTCCAAGTCCGCAGTCGGAAATCGCAGAGGAGATCTCATTGTCAGTCTGCTGGATCGCGTTTCTCAAGAGTCCACAGATGAGAAACTGCGATCTGCGGCCATCAAAGGGATGCTCGAGGGCGGGAAGAAAAAAGGCTTCAAAAGCCTTCCCGTAAAAGAACTTCACTCAATCTTTGCTTCAACAGATATACCCAAAGGAATCTCCAAGGATGACCTGACAAAAGCCGGCAAACTTTTCAAAAAAGGCTCGGGCAAAGAAATCGTCTACCTGAAAACCGATGCTGACAAAAAGCAATACAAGCTCGGCGAGACTCACTACCAGCGAGTCTGCCTCGGTTGTCACCAGATCCACGGAAAAGGGCAGCAGTTTCTTGCGCCACCTCTTGTAGATTCGGAATGGGTATCCGGATCGAAGAAACGCCTCGTTGCCCTTGTCATGGATGGAATGCAGGGACCGATCGAAGTCGCGGGGAAATTGTACAAGCTCCCCGAGATCCAACCTTTGATGCCCGGACTCCGCGCCAATACCGAATTCACCGACGAGCAGCTTGCCGCAATCATGACCTACGTTCGAAACGCCTGGGGCAACGGCGCCTCTCCAGTTTCAACCAGGGAAGTATCGGAGTATCGTAAAAATACGGAATTTCGCGCGCCCTTCACTGCAGATGAGGCGAAAAAGATTAAATAGTTGAGAAGAATTGAGAATCAAAAAATCAGCTCATGAGAGATTTTAGAATTTTTTCCTCAATTTCCCGATAAACCTAAATCTAATTGGAACTCAATAATGCCGCCTTATTTTTCCGAGATCGAGGGAGCTTTTCCACCGGGTAGCAATCAGCCATCCCGCTTTTTCGACCTGGTGTCCCGCTCGATCAATCCGAACCTGGAAAGCCTCATCGAGGAGGTAGATCAAAGCGACTATTCCCTCACGGATTGGGTCGAAGCATTGATCGAATTCGACAACTGGTTGAGCGCCAAAAATGTCGATATCCGGCCTTTCAACACCATGACGGGCTATATCCGATGCTGCACTGAGATGAATGCTCCGCAAATTAGTCTACCGACCTTAAAAGTCATTGTTCATCAATCACTTACCAAGTTTGGATTCGATGCCTCAAACGCCTCGCAAATTTGAGAAAATATAGTTTTTGCGAATACAATGGAGAAAAGTCTGGTAAAGAGGCCCTAAATGGTGTAGACTGTCGGTCATGTCAACGACACGTAGAACACGATTCTCAAGACGGGTGCCAGACCATGTAACCGATGAACTGGTTACGGTCCTCACGGATAAAAAGACCTTTGGATTCAATGACCTTTTTGAGGTTGTTTATGAAAATTTAAAAGCTCGTAATGCTGTCAGCGGTGGAGAAGAAATGCTCCGTCTGCGCGCTTACGAAAAGCTTCAAAACCTCGTTACTCGTGGTTTGGTTGAGAAAAACGGTAAAGAATACCGCGGACTCGACAACATCAAGGAAGCTTCCAGTGCCCACGTAGCTGCCAACAGCTAAACGGGTTACCCATAAAAGCTTTCCCTGTCCGTTCTGACGAATTTCCGTCTGGACGCGAAGAGGAAAACCCTTACATTCCGGTGCACTGACTTGAGGTTGGTGCACCGGATTTTTTTTAGTCATGTTACCCGATTACATTCCTGTCTTCATCCAGATCATTATTGCTTCTGGATTCGCAATTGCGACACTGATCGCCAGTGCTTTGCTTGGAAAACGCGCGTTCCGCAATCCAATTAAAGACTCCGCTTACGAGTGCGGAATGCTTCCCGTTGGAGAAGGTCAGGCCCGTTTCAGCGTGAAATTCTACCTCGTTGCCATGCTATTCGTCCTTTTCGATATCGAGGTGGTCTTCCTTTACCCCTGGGCAGTCGTTTACAAGGGACAAATTGATGCCGGGGCCACCGTGTTTTTCTGGAGCATGTTCAGTTTTGTCATGATTCTCGCAGTGGCCTATGTCTACGCCCTGAAAAAGGGAGCTCTTTCCTGGAAGAACTGAAGGTTCAGTCCCTCTTCTTCTTAGCTATTTTCAATTCATCCAGACATGGTTCACTACATTGCGCTCTACAAGCTGAACAAAAAGGCCAGCGAAGAAGTGCTCGAAGAGATGATTCGGATGAGCCGGACCCGCCTTCACCGAATCAACGAAGCGCACAATTTCCGCTCCGGCCGCAGCATTCGGGAGGAAAACAAATTTTCTTTCTTCCTTTCAGCGGACTTCGAAAGCCTCGATAAGCTGAAAATGTTCCAGGATGACCCGCAATATCTGCGGTTCGATTCCGAAGTTGTTCAGGAATACACCGCAGAATGCCGGGAGCTGCTCTACGAAACCGAGCCCGGCAAAGACCCGAAATATTCGTGATTACGGAGCGATTTCCCTCCTTCCTCACTTGACCGGACCGCAAGGACACGAAACGGTTCCCGATGAAGTCTTTTCTCCTTGGTCTTTTCTCAATCGGATGCCTCGCCTCTTTCGCAATTGCGGACACCGTTCTCGTCGAAGCCGAGTCTTTCGAGAATCCCGGAGGCTGGAAACTGGATACGCAGTTTATTGAGATAATGGGATCGCCCTATCTCCTCGCTCATGGGCTGGGAAAACCCGTCGAGGACGCCACCACCAAAGTCACTTTCCCCAAAGCCGGCAAATATCAGGCATGGGTCCGGACCAAAGACTGGGTCGCTCAGTGGGATGCCAAGGGAGCACCCGGGAAGTTTGAAGTAAAGATCAACGGCAAAGCGCTCACTCCGGAGAAGGCTTTTGGTACAAGCGGGAAAGACTGGCATTGGCAGCCCGCTGGAGAGATTGAGATACCCGGAACTGAAGCAGAAATTTCGCTGACGGACCTGACGGGATTCGGAGGGCGCTGCGACGCTATCATCTTTTCGAACGAGGCAGGATTCAAACCCGACAACACCAGCGAAGTTCTCCCCGCCTGGAGACGCAAAGCAATGGGACAGTCGGAAGAGATCACCACCGAAGGTCCCTTTGACATCGTATTCATCGGGGGTGGTTACGCCGGTGCCTGTGGAGCCGTCAGTGCAGCACGGATGGGAGCGAAAGTCGCCCTCATTCAAAACCGGAGCGTTCTCGGCGGCAACGGATCATCGGAAGTGCGGGTTTGGGCAATGGGGAATACGCCTCCCGGCTTGTATCCTGTTGGTGATATCGTCCGCGAATTCGAAGATGACGCCAAAGCTTCGCCGGGAACTTATGAAGAGTTCGAGGATCAAAAGAAACACGACATCGCTACAGCTGAAGAAAATCTTTCCCTCTTTCTCAATCATCACGCTTACGACGTCGAGATGGATGGTGAATCCAAGATCAGAGCCGTCCACGCCTTCGATACCCGGACCAACGCAATCCGCCGGTTCGAAGCACGCAACTTCTGCGACTCCACCGGGCACGGCACCATCGGCGTCATGGCCGGGGCCGATTCTGAAATGATCGATGGCGGCCGAATGGGAATGTCCAACATGTGGGCCTGGGCCAATACTGACTCCGCAAAATCTTTTCCCGAAACTCCGTGGGCGCTCGAGCTCGAGGAAGGCGACTTTCCTTACCCTCAAAAATTTCATGCGCAATGGTTCTGGGAGAGTGGCTACGACAAGCACCCTCTCCATGACCTTGAAGCAATCCGCGACTGGAATCACCGGGCAAGCTACGGGGCCTGGAACGCCATTAAAAATAAAGGCGCCTACGACCGCTATGATCAAAGCGGCAATACTCACAAAAATGCGGAAATGACCTGGCTCGCCTACATTGGCGGACCGCGTGAGACCCAGCAATTACTCGGCGACGTCGTCCTGACGGAAGAAGACATCGTTTCGAAAAAACCTTTTCCCGACGGCTGCGTCCTTACAACCTGGTCAGTCGACCTTCACTACCCGAAAGAACAGTATACGAAAAAGTTTCCGGACAATCCCTTCATCTCCTATGCAGTCCACGGCAAGGGTGTTGATCGGAAGAAGGGGTATCCCGTCCCCTACCGTTGCCTCTATTCACGAAACATCGAAAACCTGTTCATGGCCGGTCGCAATGTCAGCGTGACCCACAAAGCTCTCGGAACAGTTCGAGTCATGAAAACCTGCGGAATGATGGGAGTTGTCGTCGGCAAGGCCGCTGCGATTTCTGCACAGAACAATGTCAGCCCACGGGACGTTTACTACAAGCACCTCGCAGAGCTCATCGAATTGCTGAAGATGCCGGGTAATATCCGCCGGGAGAATCTCAAGAGTGATTTCCGCGAAGATCCCAATCTGCCAAAGCTTGAACAACCCGAGCTTGATTACATCCCACTCAACACGATCACAGGAATTGTGATTGACGATGATTCCGCTAAGCTTGTCGGGGAGTGGGCCCGCGGGACTGGTCTGAAAGGGCACATCGAGAACGGATACCAGTATGCCAGCACCCCGGGCAAGACTGCTACATTCCCGTTCACTGTTCCCAGGGACGGCGATTACGAAGTCAGGATTGCTTTTCAACCCCATCCAAACCGCTCCTCCAAAACACCGGTCACCGTTACCGGCGGAACCGAAGAGAAAACCCTGACCGTAAATCAGAAGATCGCGCCACCACTGGCGAAGGGATTTTACACCCTGGGCGCCTATGAATTTAAGAAAGACCGCGATGCTTCCGTTGTGTTCAGCACGGATGGGGTGGATGGGAATGTCCACATTGATGCCGTGCAGGTATTGCCTTTGAAAAAGGCGGAGTGAGCTTGCGCAGTATCGACCTTGTCAAGAAACACTACGGCCTGCCCTCCAGTAGCTTTCCGGTTCGGACCAAGGCGTCATCGGACCGCTTTCCGAAATGAGTTCCGGGATACTTCTCTGAAATATCCCGGTAACTTCTTCGGCACTCGATCAAATTCTCCAAACTCCGCTCTCCAGCTTCTTTGGCTAATGTCTCAAGGTAGAGTCGTTCAGCCTCTCTTTCAGGGATCACCGCCTTGTCCTTCACCACTTCTTCAACGATCTTCCTGACTGCGCGCTTTCCTTCTTCATCAGCAAAACGGGCGAAGGGCGCCACTGACATTGCTTTCAGTCGTATGTATTTTCGCTGCACTGGCATCTCACCTGTTTCGATTTCTTTCAAGGATCTCTCCACCCAGTCCAATGCCTTTGATTGCAATTGCCCTTTCGAATTCACCGCCACAGCAAGCCATTGTTGAATCGTTTCCGAATGATTGGGCGGCTCATGCCCGAGATCTTTCCATTCGTCAAAAATCACCTCACCACCCAGATCTTTAAATCGCAATAGCGCCTTATAGCTCATCCCAAGGTTTCCATCCTGCTCGCCAACCCCGATAAGAATTCTCTTGGGGAATTTGAAAGGAGCCAATGGAGTTTCGCCTTCGCGATCGAACACTCCCGCTCCGAGAATCATGGCACCATCTACCGTTGGATCACTTTCAGCAAACAGCCCGCTCACCCAACCACCCTTGCTGAATCCGCCAACGTAAGTAGCTATCTCTTTGCCTTCAAGGAACCCCGAAAGCTCCTCTCGAATCTCCTGAAATATTTTCATTTCCGCCCCTCTTGCTTCCTCCGAGTATTGAAACTGCCCCGATCCCAGAAAAGTCATTCCCACAAGAATCCACGGATCATCCTCATCAATATGTTGCCGGATAAATTCCAACTCAGGCCTGCCATTGGTTCCATGGTAGTAAAACAACATTGCAGCCTTCGTTTCTTTCTCGCCTAGGTCCAGTCCCGGAGAAACATAGAATTTCAGGGGACCCCGCAAGGCCTCCCATTCGACATCGTGCGTGAGCCCTCTGCTCTCAAAGCCCGCCTCAAAGCCCTCTGCCCTTGACGAGTTTGAAGTCAAAAACAGCAAAGCCCCGCCGATTAGTCCTGAAAAAAGTCCCGCTCTCATGCCGATCTGCGCCACACCTGCGCCTTGTCCATCATCGACTCCCTTTCTACAATCGTCCTGAAATTCTATGAAATATTTTCTTACCTTCATCGCCCTCTTTCTCCTGAGTCAGAACACCCGATCAGAGGAATTGCTCGCCGGAGTGGGTAAAGTCGATATCACGCGCCCTGGAGCCGATGCAGGTGACAATCCACTGTGGGCCAAGGCACTCGTTCTTAGCAAAGGGAAAACTCATGCAGTGATTGTCACGATTGACGCCGTAGCCATCGCCGAAATCGGAAGCATTAAGGATCCGTATTTGGCAAATGTCAGGGCAGCTTTGAAGAAGGATCCTGGAATTCCTGAAGAATCAATCATCATCAACGCGAGTCACTGTCATGGAGTCGTTGCCCTTGATGTCGAGCAGCGCACCATCGACGCAGTGCGCCAGGCATGGGCGAGTCGGGTTCCCGCAAAATCAGGAGTCGGTTCCGGTCACGAAGACCGCGTTATGATCAATCGGCGAATTCCATTAAAAGACGGAAGAACTACGGACGTTCGACATGCCTACTCTTTGCCGAACAATGACGACATTGACGGCGTCGGCCCTATCGATCCGGAGATCGGGATACTGAGAGTTGACCGCCTCAAAAATGACCAGCCGCTTGCAGTAGTTTACAACTTCGCAGTTCATCCGATCCAGGGAATTCCAAGCGGAGGCAACACCGCCGACCTTTCCGGATTTGCTTCAAACGCAATCGAAGCAAACCTCGGAGACGGAACCGCAATGGCACTCTTTGTTCAGGGCTGCGGGGGAGACATCAATCCCATTCTCTATAAATCGGTTACCAGACCGAGAGGCGGTGAAGACCTTGGGAATCAGCTCGGACTCAGCACACTTAAAGCGATTAGAGAGATCGAAACCCATTCGGATCCAGAGCTTACTATTACCAATCAAAAACTAAGCCTTCCCAGAGCCAAACTGGAGGCCCGTATTGGTGAAATGGAAAAGGAAATCGATATGCTTTTGATTTCACTGAAAGGAACGACTCTGAATTTCGAAACCTTTCTTCCACTCTATGTGAAGTATCACCTTTCCGGAAACTACCCTTCTGAGAAAGCCTATCGCTACCTTCAGGACGAGCTTTTGAAAAAAGACGACTGGAAGAAACTCGACGCTGACAACCGGAAGGCCATGGATGCCTACATGAAAAATATTCGATCGATGGAAGAGCTAACCCGCAAACAAGTGAATCTCGCTCTCCTGAAAAAACACAGCACCCGCAACAAGGCTGCCGGCGAAACGGTGGATGCCGAGGTCGCGGCATTGAGGGTCGGAGATTTTCGAATGGTGACCTTTCCTGCTGAACTCACCGTTCAGATCGGACTGAACATTAAAAAGGCCTCACCTCACGAGTCGACCTTCGTCGCCGGATACACCAACGGCTATCTCTATTACGCCGCAACTGCCCTTCAACTTCAAAATCGGGGTGGAGCTCAGGAAGACAGTGACTCTCTCCTCGCGCCGGAGTGGCAGCAGATGTTCGAAGAAAAAGTAAGCAGCCTCCTCAATGATCTCTGAAATAGGCAAGGACACGACCCGTCGTCGCTTCATCCAAACCGCGGGACTTGCCGCGAGCGCCTGTTCGCTTCACGGCGACGCCCACTCCAAACAGAAAGCAATCATGACTCCGGAAGAATCTCTCTCAAAACTGGTCGACTGTCTCGGAGGCCCCTGGCCTGCCCCCTGCCCCCTGAACCAACAAATAAGCGGGACCATTCAGAAAGATGGGTATCGCATTGAAACACTTACCTTTGATGCCGAAACAAACGATCCGATCCCGGCACACTTGTTAATTCCCGATGGCGTTTCCGATTCCTCGCCCGCCCCTGCCGTAGCAGTGTGGCACCAACATGGCGGACAGTATCATCTCGGTAAGAGCGAACCGGCCGGGCTTGATGGAGATCCAATGCATCACACCGGGCTTGCCCTCGCCAAACTGGGGTATGTCGTCCTCTGCCCGGATGCTCTTTGTTTTGAAGACCGTCAGGATCCCGCGAAGAAACTGTCCGGTGGGAAATTCGAGCGTTACGAGTTTTTGCGCTACGTCGTCAACGGAAAGTCCATGGCCTGGAAGAACATTCTCGATATGCGCCGAGCCGTTGACCTACTTGTATCCCGACCGGAAGTCGATTCGGAGCGACTGGGCTGCTATGGCCATTCAATGGGCTCAACCCACACCTGGTTGGTGGGACCTCACGAACCACGTTTGAAGGCTCTTGTCGCCAACTGTTGCCTTCCCACATACGCTGCCATCCACGACGAAAAAATCCTTCACTGCTTTCCCAACTTCGTTCCCGGGTGGTTGCAATATGGCGACACTCCGGAGATCGCATCCCTGGTCGCTCCACGGGCACTTCATCTCAACCTGGGCGAGACTGACGGAGGAAGCCCTATCAAGGAAGCAAAAGCTGGAGTTGAGCGAATCCGCGCGGCCTATTTGAATCAGGGAGCTGAAGAGAATTTCAGCGCATTCATTCAGCCGGACACGGGGCACGTCCTCTCACCCGAGATGTGGGAACAGACAAAGGCCTTCTTTGAAAAATATCTTGGGTAATTACTTTTTCGACTTCACCTTGATCCTAACTAAATTCAGGATTCCTTCTGAACTTCCTGATACACGAAACGTTCTGCTCCCGGGTTTCACCGCTGGCTTGATATCCATTTGATATCATGGACCTCCAACTTATCGGCATTCCATCCGTCCGTGTCATTGAGCTGGGTCCAGTTGGCCACCGAACTGGCATCATCGAACTCGTCACTCAGGGAAGCATATCTCTGTCCCAAAAGATCACTGAAAGATGCGACTGCACTTAGAAAAAGGACAAGGTGAAAAAGAAAGACATTCATACTCATCTTTTCTTGGGAATCCCTTAGGACCGGTTACACTGTCTTTGTCTTTTTTTTCAAGATTGATTTATGGAGCGTAAGGATTCCAATGCCAAGTTCCCCCAAACCAGATGGAGCGTCGTCCTGCGAGCTGCCGGCGGCGGGGTCGGGGGCGACAATGCCCTGGGCGAGCTCTTCCAGACCTATTGGTTTCCTCTTTATTCTTTTGCGAGGCGAAGCGGACATTCCGCAGCTGATGCCGAGGATCTGGTTCAGAATTTTTTATCCAAAGCGGTTGAGACCCACCTCTTTGCGAAAGCGGATATCGAGAAAGGCAAGCTTCGAACATTTTTGCTGACAACGTTTCGCCGCTTCGCCCGTGATGAGTATGAGAAAGCGAATGCGCAGAAACGTGGCGGAGGGAATGTGATCTCATTCGACGCCGTCGAAGCCGAGAATTGGTATGATCGCGATCAAATTGAAGGCGAGACTCCTGAGAAAATGTATGACCGTCAGTGGGCCGTCACCGTCTTGGAAAATGCAGTCAAGCGTCTCGAAGGTCAATGGGCTCAGAAAGGTAAAAACAAAGAATTCGAGGGCCTTCGACCCTTTTTAACAGGAACAGGCGATTCAGCGGACTACGAGAAGATCGGTCGGGAAATTGGAATGAAACCCGATACGGTGAAAGTCACAATTCACCGGATGAGAGCCAAGTTCAGTGTCGCGCTGCGTGAAGAAGTGCAGGACACCCATGCCGATGACAGCGATGTCGATGAAGAATTACGCTACCTGATACAATTACTTTGAGCGAAGAAACTGACAGCTCCGGCGAGCGACCTTCCACACGGCCAAAACTGGAAGGTCTCGATCTCCGTCAACTGATGGCGGAAGGGCTCAGCCCGGACACAGAGGACGATACGGCCCCGGAGATTGCCGGATTCGAAGTCCTGCGACCGCTCGGCGCGGGAGGAATGGGCAAAGTTTACCTCGCCAGGCAAATCAGTCTGGATCGCCTTGTCGCGATCAAGGTGCTGCCGATGGCGGAAGGATTCGCGACACAATTTCTGGATCGTCTGGAGCGTGAGGCGATGGCGATGGCAAAAATTTCGCACCCAAACATTGTCGGAGTTTATGACTTCATCAGGCTGAAAAATGCCGGGGCGGCGATCATTATGGAGTGGATCGACGGAGGTAATCTTCGCGAAATCCTGCTCCCTGAAAAGAAGCCGGTAAAAGATCTTAACCGGATTGTCGCTGTTATCCGGCAAGTCGCGGACAGCCTTGCCGCGGCCCATCGGGTCGGGATTGTTCATCGTGACGTGAAGCCCGAGAATATTCTAATCTCTCAGGACGGCGTCGTGAAAGTTTCCGATTTCGGATTGGCTCTTCCACTGGATGAGGAAGCCCATCGCATTACCGTGAGCGGAACATCGCTGGGAACTCTTGGCTACATGGCGCCTGAACAAATGGATGGTTCCCCGGTCGATGCCCGGGCAGATATTTATTCTCTCGGGGTGATTTTTTACGAAATGCTGACCGGTGTTCGCCCGCAGGGAAATTTCGATCCTCCCAAATCTCTTCGGCCGGGACTCCCTCCGCAATTGAACGATTTAACCCTCTTGACTCTTCGAACCAACCCTCTTCAACGAATCCAATCGGCTGAAGACCTCGCCGCCGCACTTTCCAGGAAAAGACAAAGTGGCCGCAGAGCATCTCTCGCTATCGTGACCGCTACAGGAATCGTGGCTGCAGTCGCGGGTGCCTACTACTACTTTCCCCAACTTGAGGGATTTAATCGGGAACCGGAAACGGAAACGGAAACGGAAACGGAAACGGCAGCGGCAGCTCCAGCGGCAGCGCCAGCGCCAGCGCCAGCGACGCAAAATCCCGAACTCCCTTCCAACAGCGAAGGCTTTTCGGACTTCTCAACGCATCCCTTGAAAGGCAATTGGTATCCCGAGAACAACAGATTCCGCTCTGGATCTGAAATTTGCATTTTGGAACTCGATACAGAGCTTCCGACCGACGGATTTCGGCTGACGGTGGATTTCACCCGACTCGGCGGGCAGTATTCAATAGCTATTTTTATGGGGTTTCATCAGCAAGGAATGGCCTCAGTCGAATTATCGGCATGGGAAGCGAAGCTGGGCGGGTTCCAGATGTTGAGGGATGACGACAATAAACTCAGGGACCTCCGCTCGATCCCTGAGTCTTTCCAATTTCCCTTGGAAAACGACCGACGATATCAATTGGAAGTGGTGCATCAGAACGGGGTGGTGACCACCAGCATCGATGGAAAGGAGTATCAACGCATCGACATCTCCGACCGCAGACTTAGGGTTACGGCTCCCTGGGAATGGTACGATCTGGAAAATGACGGCGAAGGTATTGCTCTTGCGATCGGTTCCTACCATAGCCCAACTGTTTTCCACTCCGTTCAATTATCAGCCTTGAAAGACGATTGAGTCGCATACTTTCCCACCCCGAACCGTCCTACTATCGAATCTTTTTTACCGATGAAGACGTGCTCAACTACCCACTCACTCTGGCTCACCTGCATAGCCGTGTCTCTTTCCTGTTGCCTCAATGCATATGCCGGAAAGCGGAATGCCCTCGTCATCGGGAACAATGAATACAAAAATGCTCGCGCTTTGGTAAATCCAAAGAATGACGCAACCTCGATGGCGAACGCACTGGAAAAGGTGGGCTTCGAGGTGGTACTTCGGGTAGATGCGGACCTGAAAACTTCCAAGGCAGCACTTCGCGAATTTATCGACAATCTTCCGAAGGTAAAATCACCGGACACGGTGGCATTGGTCTATTTCGCCGGGCACGGCGTCCAGATTGCCGGGCAAAACTATCTCATTCCGATAGACGCGACGATGGCCCGTGATTACGAGGTTCCAGACGAAACCGTTTCGATGGAATCCATTATTCGGGGCCTTGAAACAGCCGGTGCCGGACTCAATCTACTGATCCTCGATTCCTGCCGAAACAATCCTTTTTCCCGCTCCTGGCGCGGAACCCGTAGTGCAGACTCCGGCGGCCTGGCCATTCCTAAAGGCGCTCCTCAAGGGATGTTCATTGCATTCTCCACCTCTCCCGGTGACGTCGCCGAAGACGGCGAAGGGGAGAACAGCCCCTACACTGAAGCTCTTTTGAAGCATCTCCCCACTCCCGAAAAGTCTTTTGAGGAGGTGTTTAAACTGGTGGGCCGTGATGTTTCTGAAGTGACCGGCGGGGATCAGCAACCCTGGTTCAACAGCAAGTTCTACGGAAATTTCACTTTTGCCACGGAAGCCGGTGGCTCCACTTCGGATTCGATTGATCCAGGAATTGCTTCGGTGAAACGCCCCTGGAAAAATTCAATGGGGCTGGAGTTCATTCCGGTTCCGGGAAAATCTGATGTTCTTATGGCTCGAACGGAAACGAGAGTTCGGGACTTTCGAAGCTTCGCCAACGATTCCGATTTTCAGGCATCGGAGGGCGCCCACATTTTTAAAGCAGTGGAGAAGGAGGGCGGCGGATTCACCACGGACTGGGTCCTCGACAAAAAAGCATCCTGGGAATTGCCGGGATTTGCGCAAAGCAGTAATCACCCCGTTTCTTGTGTGAACTGGCGGGATGCCAAAGCTTTCTGCGCATGGCTCTCGAAAAAAGAGGGGCGCACCTACCGCCTGCCAACTGACAGCGAATGGAGTGCTGCCGCCAACACAGGGACGAAGTATCCGTGGGGGAATGAGTTTCCTCCAAAGAAAGATGCAGGTAACTACTGGGATCTGCAGGCAATCAAGAATCTTCCCGGGCGTTGGGAAAAATCAGTGTTCAATGGGCACCCCTACGATGACGGAGCAGAGCGAACTGCGCGGGTAGGGAGTTATCCTGCCAATCAAAATGGGTTTTTCGATCTTGGCGGCAATCTCTGGGAATGGTGTGAGGATGCCTATAAAGTCACCATGAACGATCCGGCAGTGCTGGCAGCGCATCCGGTCTTGAATGAGGAAAAGGCTCCGGATGGAACCCCCCACCGTGTAATCAGGGGAGCCGCCTGGGACAATTTTATCGAAGCCAACCTGCGCACCGAGTTTCGTGACTTCGACGGCCCGGAACGTCGCGATGATGACTACGGATTCCGCGTGGTTCTGGAAATCGACTGATCTGGAAGCCCTCTTTCCACAAAAAAAGACCCCGCAAAAACGACCGAAGTCATCTTTGCGGGGCCTGTGTTAAATCAATGAAGATCTTAAAGAAGAATTACTCTTCTTCGCCACCGTCCTCAGCCGGAGCTTCTTCAGCTTCCACTTTAGGCTCTTCGGTCTCAGCTTCCGCTTCGACTTTAGGCTCTTCAGCTTCCACTTCCACTTTGGGCTCTTCGGCCTCAGTTTCAGCTTCCACTTTAGGCTCTTCGGCCTCTACAGCCGCTTCCGCTTCAACCGGGGCAGCAGCCGCGCTCTCGCCGCCTCCACCTTTGCTTCCGGAAATCTTGAGCGATTTTCCCATATAAGTTTTCCCGTCGAGAATTTCCAAGACACGCTGTGCCTCTGCGACAGAACTCATGGTTACGGCAGCAGAAGTTGCTTTGCCTTCGCCGTCTTTGGAAATCGCGCAAGCGCTCATGGTTCCGATTCCCCGGAACACATCAACAAGGTCATCTTCAACCAGCTTGGGATTTACATTTTCGATATTGAGCTCAGGGGAAGAAACTACCTCAACATCTTTCTTTTTGAAATCCTGGGGCGATGAACTACCGCGACGCTCTTCACTGCGACGGCTTCTTCCTTCACGACGAGGGCCGTCGTCATCACGACGGGAGTCATCACGACGGGAGTCGTCACGACGGGGGCGGTCGCCACTATCACGACGAGGGCGGCGCTCTTCTCCGGAATCGCTATCGCGCGAAGGACGATCCGATGAGCGCTTGTCAGCTTTGGCACCGTTTACGATCAGCTGTCTTCCAGCAAGTTCCTTGCCGTCGAACATCTCGACAGCTTTCTTGGCGTCGTCGATGCTTCCCATTTCCACAAAACCGAACCCTTTGGAACGATTATTGTGGGGATTGCTGACAACTTCAGCACTGCTAACGGAGCCAGCCTCGCCGAAATGATCGGAAAGATCATCCCCGGTGGTGTCGTAGTTCAAGTTACCCACGTAAAGGCGACCACTGGTCACTTCCACTTTCTGAGCGGGCTTTCTCTCGCGCGGCTTCGAAGATGAGGAAGAAGAAGACCTCGATGAAGAACGATCCCCTGAAGGAGTGCTTTCGGTTTTTTTCTTACCAAAACCGAAAACTCCGAGGACTTTCTGCATGAAAGTAGGCTCCGGCTCAGGTCTACGGGACCTGCTGGAGCGGCGTTCTCCACCGCTGCGATTTCTGTTCTGATTTCGATTTCCGCCACTTGATGAGCGGTTTTTATTGGAGCGGCCCCGTTGGCCGCCGGATGATGACTGATCCATGGTATTTGGAATTTCTTTTACTATCCCTTTTTTCGTTACATTTCGGAGACCAGGGCCGGCGGAACACGTTTCCGCACGCGACGTCGGATCTATCCGTTTTTTAAAGGGACCGAACCTTAGTGCAGTCTGCCTTGGGGGCAAGTGGTTTGCCATATTCTCCCAAAGCGATCAAACCGGATGAAAAGTGTATCAAAAAAGGCGCAACCCGGAGGTCGCGCCTTTTTATCTTTCAGGATGGTAAGTGAGGGCCCTGTAGTGTTGTGCGGATCAGGGCGGAAATTTCTTTCCCGTTTACTCGGCCAATTTGAAAACCATGACCTGACGGTCTTGAGCCCGCAGGTATTCGGGATGGGTTGCGGTGTATTGAGCCTGGAATTCTCCGTGACCAATGGACAGAAGCCTTTCACCATCAACTCCTTGAGAGATCATGAAGTCGAAGATCGCGTTAGCGCGCTGTTGGGAAAGGATGAGATTGGAAGTCTCGGACCCTTCAGCGGAAGCATGACCTTCCACTACGAATCTGTCTCCGGAGAGGCTGGGATCACGAAGCGCAGCCGAAAGATTTTGAAGGTAGTGGTATGAGGCTGAATCTGCCAACTCTGTGCTTCCCCGCTGGAATTTTACCGAATTAGTTGAGAGCTGAGAGGTGGAATCCACTCTGTAGGCGATCGATGGAGCCGCCGGATAGGTGGAAGGGCTGCTGCTGGAAACCGATGGACGGTATCCCGCATTCTGAGTCGCGCCGGGGCTGGTGTGGCTTCCGCCGTTATTGGAGGAAAGATTGCTGGCGAGATCGCTGCCGTTTCCATAATGAGGATCGCTCTCAGCCTGAGGACGGCCGTCTTTGATACGAACCACTACAGGAACTCCGCGAACGTCTTCGCCTTCAGCATGACCTTTTCCTTTTTTCATGTAGGCCGTAGCTGTTCCCCCGGATCCAGGCTTGTCTGCCAGGCCAACAGCGGGAGTATTTCCCTTTTTCATATAGGCGGTGGTTCCCATCCCTTTGGGAAGAGCCTTGGGATTGATGGTGACAACCCGGTCCAGAACAGGAGAGGAAGGAGTCGTCAATTTCGGCGTCACTACCCCTGTTTTGGAAAGCCCCCCTCTCGAAGGAATATGCGAGTTCGTCGCCGGCTTCAAAGGCATTTTGCTACCTTGAAGGATCGAAATCATTTTACTGACGTCGACAACAGGCTGGCTGACTTTAGGAGTCGCAGGTTTCACTGGAATCCGCGAAGGAGTGCCGGTTCTCGAAAGTTTCGGGGTGTAGGCTGGCTTCACTGCGATGCTCACAGGACCGGATGGCTGCGGTCTATAGGAAGGTTTGGGAGTATAAGTCGGCTTAGGAGTGTAGGTCGGCTTCGAAGGCGTCTTGATAGCCGGAATCACTTGGTAAGTCGGCTTTTTCTTCGGAGCAGGACGTATGTTGATCGAAGGCTGGTTGTAGGAAGGCTTTTTCTGAATCGTAAGCGAAGGCTTTACATTGTAGATTTTCTTCGATTTGCTCGAAGAACTGCTGGATCCAGAGTTTGGATTTACCCGCTTTTTGCTCTTGTTCGATGAGTTTGAACGGGTGCTGCTTGAGCTACCGGATGATGGTTTGAGTTGCTGGACCTTAAACTGCGAGAAGCGGTTCTGAGCCTCAACATTTTGCGGCAAAGCAAAAAATGCGACCACAGCAATTGCTGTCATCGACAAGGTGGTTTTGGTAATTGTTTTCATATTCCTGAAAGAAGTTGAAGATTGATTTCAGGAATAGGACGGACAAACGAAGACGATTATGCCCGGATTTTTGGTGCGCAATTCGATGCGGCACCCTGGAATAGCTTTTTTCAGCCCGGCCCGGGCGCCCAACGCTCACTCACCCACACAATAAACCGCAGTCTCAGACCGCAGAAAAAGATTCCCGCCGCTCACAGCGGGCGTACCCTGAAACCGGCCGTCATCGCCATCGATGACGTTGGTTCGGACGAGATTGAATTCGGGTTTTGCTTCAATGACAAAGGTTCCTGAGGTCCGGCTGACAGCGACGATGTGGCCGTTCACCAAGATCGGTGAGGCGTAGAAAGGTTTACCTTTTCCGCGACTCGCCCCGTCAAAAGGCAGACGTTCTTCATAAATGAGTTCGCCCTTCTCAGGATCTGCGCAGCAGGCAATTCCTTCGTCGCGGATGAAATACAACTTCCCGTCATGGAACAGCGGCGCTGTCATGTAGGCTTTGACATCGACGTTTTCCCAAAGTCTCGACGATTCCGTGGCATCACCTTTCAATCCCAGTTTCAAACCGACTCCCATTGTCCTCGGGAATCCTCCGAATAAAACCATGGTGTTTCCGTTGATAACCGGGCTGGAAGAAATATTTCCGGTCAACCCGATTTCGCTAAACCAACGCAGCTTTCCGGTATCCGGATTGACTCCCCAAACCTCTCCTGTTCCAGCGACAATGAGGTCAGTACGATCATCGCTAACCTTGTGAACAGCTGGAGTTCCATAGGTTTGCTCAAGCACCGAACCTTCGGCTTTCCACACTTCTTCTCCTGATTTCGCATCAAAAGCATAAAGAGCCCGTGATTCATCGCCGGCTTTTACAATCAACTTTCCGTCGAGCAATATCGGACTGGATGCCGAGCCCCACCGTTTTTGTGAATGGAGACCTCCAACATTCTTCTTCCAGAGTTCTTTCCCATCCATGCTCACGGCTGCGACTCCGCCTTTTCCAAAGAAGCAATAGATCCGCTCGCCATCGGTGACAGGAGTGTTGCTGGCGTATCCGTGCTCGGGAAGAAAACCCTCGTAGGGGTCTTCCGTCAGCGGATCGGAGCCGACGGAATATTTCCAGACAATCTCTCCACTGTTCCTGTCGATGGCGATCAGATGTCGCTTGAGATCTTCAATATTCGCCCCCAAATCACCTCCGTATCCAGTGAAACAAGTCAGATAAACCCGGTCTTCCCAGACGATTGGAGAGGAGGATCCCGGTCCGGGCAATTCAGTTTTCCATTTGATGTTTTCACCGGAACTCCAAGTCAATGGCACGGCTGAGTCTTTGCTGATCCCGGATCCGTTCTCCCCTCGGTAGCGGGCCCAGTTTTCAGAAAATGCAGTTGTGGAAAAAGCGAGGGTAACAATCAGGGAGGTCAGTGTTCTCATAGGACAAGCGATTGAACTCCGGACGGCTTAAACGGTTTCGTTTCCCGAATGCCATTGCCGCAACTGGTCTGTGCTGACTTCCTCGAGGCCTTCGATCACTGCGGCGGCGCCTTCAAAATCGAGATGAGCGGTGATCCGGTTAGGAACAGCAACACAGGGAGAACCGGCAGCCATGGCGGCTTTTAATCCGTTCAAAGAATCTTCGAGGACGAGGGCTTCGCCGGGGGAAACACCCAGGCCTTCTGCGGCGGATAAAAACAGATCGGGTGCAGGTTTTGGAGCAGAAACATCATCGACACATCGAGTCAGCAGAAAATACTCGCGAAGATTCACTCGATCCAGGTGCGTCTCCACCCAACTTCGAGTTGAACTGGAAGCAACGGCACAGGGAATCCCTTTTTCTTTTGCCTCCTGGAGGATCGATTCGATACCGGACATCGGCTGCAGGTCATTGACGAGAGAAATCGCGCGGCTCTCCCTTTTTTGATCCCACTGTTCCCAGTCGACCGGATCATCCGTCAGGGAATGAAGGTGAGCTTTCGGATCAAACCCTCCGAAATCGCTTCCGACACATCCGGCATAAACCTCGAGCGGTAAATCCTGCCCGAAGGCTTCGTAATTTTCCCGCCATGCCTCATAGATAGGCACTTCGGTGTCCATGATCAGTCCATCAAAATCGAAGAGGAGAGCTTTCATGCCGCACTTTCGATCACTTATTCAATTGTGCAGCATAGGCTTTCGCCATTTGGATAAATCCCTCGGACACTTTTTTGAGATCGCCTGTGTGCTGTACGCCAATTGCCAGAGGAGGAAATTCTACGGGCAGTTTTATTCTCCGGATCGTATCGGGCAATTTTATCTGCGGAATGTCCACGGAAAGACCGAATCCAAATCCCCTCGCAACATAACTTCGGATCAGCTGCAACTCGCTCACTTCCATAGTCGGTTCCCACACCAGCTTCTTGCGGGAAAGACCTTCCTGAAACAGTCGGGAGATTGACTCGAACTTCGGGAGAGCAATCATGGGAAGGTGGATCTGATTGCCCACGGCACGCGCGGTGATGTCTTTAAACTTTTTCACCTGCGAATCAACCGGTACAATCAGGCTCAGGGGAAGCTCCAGCAATTTGATCGACTTGATCCCCGGAGCGGCCTTGCGATGGAGAATCGTAACCGCAACATCCGCCTCCTGCTTTTGCAGTGCTGATTCCACTTCGGTTGCTTTGACTTCGCGAAGCGTCAGCCTCAGCTTGGGGAATTTCTCACGAAGCGAACTGAGGACATCAGGCAGGTGATGAGTCAATGCTGAAGCCGAAGCCGCAAGACGAAGGTGCTGACTTTCTTCCCCCTGCAGTCGTTCAGCCACCTGATCCAGTCGGGAAAAGAATGGATAAATAAAGTCGTAAAGTTCTTCTCCCGCCGGAGTCAACGCAAACGGGCGACGGTGAAAGAGTTTCACTCCAAGATTGTCTTCCAACTGCAGTATCTGACCGCTCACGGCAGGCTGCTGGATCCCGTAAGGCATTTTACGGACCGCTTCAGTAATCCCTTCAAACTTCGCGACGAAGTAAAAAAGTTCCAGGTGGTGGACATTCATGGCAGTGAAAAGAGGTGCGGATAAGATGAACAGGAATTCGCGTCAGTGGCAATCAGGAAACACAAAATCCTTGATCGCGCCGACGAAAGCAATACGAAGGGAAACCTTCCTACCCACAGTTGATTTTCCCGACAACCCGCGATTGATTGCATCATGGTAGATCGCGACCTTTCACACAAATTATTCAAAACCGCCAAAGAAGTCATTCCCGGTGGCGTTAATTCGCCGGTTAGGGCATTCAAAAGCGTCGATGGTGAGCCTTTCTTCGTAAAGCGCGCCCGCGGTTCCCACATTTGGGATGTCGACGGAAACGAGCTGATCGACTATGTCGGAACCTGGGGTCCGGCGATTCTGGGACACGCCCCGAGTGTCGTGATCGATGCGGTTACTCAGGCAGCCAAAGAAGGAGTCAGCTTTGGTATTCCCAACCTTCACGAAATCGAAATCGCCCGGATGATTCGGGACATGGTCCCTTCGGTTGAAAAAGTTCGCATGGTAAACAGCGGAACCGAAGCCACGATGACAGCAATCCGACTTGCTCGCGGATTCACTGGCAGGGATAAAATCATTAAGTTCGACGGGTGTTATCATGGCCATGTCGATTCTTTACTGGTCGCTGCCGGAAGCGGAGCACTTACTCTGGGAAAACCGGACAGCGCTGGAGTGCCGGCAGACCTGGCCACTCTCACGATCACCCTGCCATTCAACCGCCCCGAAGCCTTAACGGAAACTTTTGAAAGAGAAGGCGAAAATATTGCAGCGATTATCGTCGAACCGGTTCCTGCGAATGCCGGCCTCGTCTTTCCAAAGGAAGGTTACCTGGAGTTTCTTCGCGAGATCACAAAAAAACACGGTGCTCTCCTCATTTTCGACGAAGTCATGACTGGCTTCCGGGTTGCCCCGGGCGGAGTACAGGAAAAATTTGGAGTCACTCCGGATCTAACGGCTCTGGGAAAAGTAATCGGAGGCGGATTGCCTGTAGGAGCCTTTGGAGGGCGCGCCGATATCATGGACTATCTCGCTCCGGATGGACCGGTCTACCAGGCGGGAACTTTATCTGGAAACCCTCTCGCTATGGCAGCCGGCATCGCTCAGCTCAAGGAAATGGAAAGGCAGAATGGCTGGGAAAGGCTTGAGAGTATTGGTCAGGCTTTTGAGGACGGAGTTCGCGATGCCTTGAAACAGGTCGGCCGCGACCTGACCTTTCACCGTATTGGCTCCATGTTCTGTCTCTTCTTCCGGGAAGGAGAAATCGAGAACGTTGACGATGTGAAAAAATGCGACTTCGAGGCCTTTGGGAAATTTTTCTGGGCCGCTCTGGATCGCGGAGTTTATTTCGCGCCGTCCCAGTATGAAGCAGGATTCATTTCCCTGTCTCATGCCGCAGAGGATGTCGAAAAGAGCGCCGAAGTAACTCTTGAAGCCTTAAAAGTGGCTCTTGCCTGAGATTCGTGTGAGTATTTCGCCGCAAAACAACGATTGGCATGCTTGAAATTAACGGCGTAGGATAATTTTGATGAAACGGAGCCTCGAATGCGCTCCAATTTTCACACCCATACCCGATGAGTGATAAAGACAAGCCTCTAGAGTTTTCCGCATTGGATTTAATGCCGGACTGGGCTCAGGAATCCACCAAGCCCTCTAAACCTAAAACCTATAAGGAACGTCCTGACGATGATTCCAAAGGTGGGCGTGGAGGTAGAGGTGGAAACCGCGATGACCGCAGAGGCGGTGGTGGCGGTGGACATCAGGGAAGACGTGATGATCGCCGCGGTGGCGGCGGCGGTGGAGACCGTCGTGGTGGCGGAGGTGGACATCAGGGAAGACGCGATGATCGCCGCGGTGGCGGAGGAGATCGCAGAGGCGGTGGTGACCGCCGTGGGGGATTTGACCGAAATCGCCGACAGGAAGAACCTCTCCCCGAACACATCGAGGCAAAATTTGAACCGACCGAAGCAGCAGCAAAAGCACTGGCGAAACACATCGTCGAATCCGTGCGGACATTCCCACTGGTGGATCTCGCAAAAATGGTGCTGGGTCAGCGCGAAAGGTATCAAGTTCGTTTTAAATCGAGTGATCCTGAAAAAGACCTTTTCCAGTGTAAGAGCGACGGTTCAGCCTGGCTGACCAAAGAGGAAGCCATTGCCCACGCATTAAAAAGTCACGCCCTTGAGACTTATTACCGGGTTGAGGAAGTCGATGCCGGTCCACCCAAAGGAAACTTTAACGTTGTAGCGGTTTGCGGAATGAGTGGTGAGATTTTCGGACCACCGAATCATCACGAATACCAACAAAACATCGCAAAGGTCCATGCTGAGCGTTTTTCAAACATGTCACTGGAGCGGTACAAGTCCCGCATCAACATGGCAAATGATGAGGAAACCATCGAGAAGTGGAAGGATCAGGTCAGCAAGACGAGACAGTATCTCCTGAAATCCGAGGACGATCCGGAAGAAGTTAAAACAGAACCCGAAGAGGCACCCGCAAGCGAAGAGGGAACCGCTCCGACGGAATCTGAAGCAGAAGCCCCAGCTGAATCTGAAGCAGTCGATACGGGTGAGGAAGAAACCGGCAGCGCAGAAGTTGAGACTATTCCGGAAGAATCCGGCGAAGAAGCAGTAGCCGAAGAGACCGATGCCGGCAACGAACCGGCAGAAAGCGACGACTCTGCCGAGACTGGTGAAGAAGGTCCTGAAGCGGAAGATCAAGCGAACGCCGAATCTGAGCCCGAACCCGCCCCGACACCGGAATCCTCCGAAAAGACAATTCTGAAGTCTGAGACAGAGTTAAACCGCCACTTTCGCGACAACTGTCTCTTATACACATCTCCGAGCCCACGAGACCGAGGCTGATCTCGT
>OJCB01000126.1_pt1 | contig 32179 bp, 16 predicted proteins | sample 1591501 | NCBI WGS metagenome assembly OJCB01 (sample SAMN05416813, study PRJEB24817) | seawater metagenome | isolation source: Sea water | place: Canada:Atlantic | collected 2013-07 | reverse complement strand
CACATTCTTCGATTGGTGCTTTGTCGTAGACAGGAGCTTTGCCCCAGTCACCTGCGTTTGCACCGATAGTCAGCGCACCGATGGCGATTGCTAGAATAGCTTTTTTCATAGTAATTATTTTTCCTTGGTAAGTTTGTTTTGGTTTCGCCCTCTTTTGAGAAAGAACGGATTGGAATCTTGCTTAGAAGCTCTGGAGACAACTTATTACGGATAGCCTCAAGAAATCCTGAATCAGAATTCCGCCAGACTTCTAATGTCTCGAAAGATCTTTGCAACAAAAAAATTCTAAAGTTTTTCTAAGAAAGTTCTAATTCTGATCGTGGGCCCGCTTTTGGGGCTTATTTCAGATGGAAGTTCATTGTAATCAGGGGCCTGAATTCGCTTTAGATTACATCCTCTCCTCAGGCCCTCCGCGAGGAGGACCGCGCCTACGGCCCATTACCCTGTTTTGATCCGGAAAAGGACTTATCGATGCTAATTAGAACCTCAGCTGGAGCCCGATCTCACTTTGAACTGAAGAAACTTCTCTCCAAACTCACCTTCAGGGAATCACCTGGCGGGAACAGCAACCATATCGACGAGCAGCCCGCGCCCGGCAGGCCCTACGGTTGGCACTGCCACCTTCGAGGCGGCTGGAGGGCGCTCCGGATCATAGTATTCAGGCCTCAATTCGTTGAATTTAGCGGAAACCGTCGCATCTGAGACGTAATAAGTGGCCTTTACAAAGTGCAACAATCCTGAGCCGGCCTTTTCTGCAGAAGACTTCAGCGTTTGAAAAACCCCGTTCACTTCTTCTTCAGGGCTCTCTGCTGCCGGCGCTGTGGTTCCGCTGATGTATACGATTTCGTCCGAATAGACCCGGGCGACCCGGCTGTATACGGGAGATGATTTCTCTCCCGGCGGTGTAAAATAGCTCACGCTCATCTTTGTATCCGCCCTGTCTGGAGCCGCGGCAATCAATTCAATCTCTGTGGCTCTTGAGCTTGAGGACCATTCCACAAAAACCAGCGGTGGAACCGGAGCGTCACCGAAACTCTTTTCGATCTCCTCTTTTACGATTTCCCAACCACTCATCGGGCGAATAAAAGCCTTCACTTGAATGACATCTTTCCGCGAAGCGCTCAAATGCTCAAGCACGGCGAACAACTGCTCCATTGTTCCTGAAGTTGCCTCAGGAAGCTCCCCACTCGCGGCCCGACCGGAAATATAGATCATATCTCTTCCGGAAGGCATTACCGCCGCCTTGCCTTCAATTCGTTTAATCTTCATCGGGTCTGACTCCACATGAATCACTGCATCGCCGGCAATCTTCGCATTTTCGGGAAGCGGCGTGGGAATGACAGTCAATGCGGGCCGTTTCCCGGCGGGCCATGAATTGACCAGCTGTGCTTTTATCTGATCCAAAAGCGCCGGAGATTCGTCCGCCACAAAAAGGTTCAACTTCGCCACCCCTGAAAAATCGCTACCCAATTCCTTTGCCACTTCCTCAATTTGGGAGATCAAAGCGGCCATTTCCTCTCCCGGTTTTGATTCCGAAACGGTGAACATAGAAGTGTGAGCGAGCCCGCCCCGTTTTACCCTCACCGCGCGTGAGGCTCCCGATGGATCTGAATCGTAGTGAGATATCGGCCCGTCTTCAGAAAAAGCCGGAGTCGCTCCGACAGAAAACAGGAAACCGGCTATAGCGGGAAGCAGCAATCGTTTCATTTCACGACAATTGTTGCCATAAGCACGGGGCAGGTCCAGAGCTTCCTCCAAAGAGTTACGCCATGAAATACAGAACAGAGCCGTGATCGCATCACGCAGATCGACTGATTTTTTCAATGGAGTGAATCGGAGGAATCCGCTTAGATTCTCTTCAAATAATAATGGAAAAGCGTTTTACAGATCAAATTGCAATTGTCACCGGCGGAGCCGACGGAATCGGGAAACAAATTGCCCGGCGGCTCGCCGAAGAGGGAGCCAGGGTTACGATTTTCGACGTAAGTGCGCAAAATTCAGAAAATGCCGTGGGCGAATTTGCTGAGGCCGGGCTTCGCGTGAATTCTGAGATTGTTGACATCGCCGAGGAGGATTCGGTTGAGGCGGGAGTTAAGGCAGTGACAGACCGCCACAACGGTCGGCTCGATATCATGATTAACTGCGCGGCGATCGTCGGCCCCACTTCAACAAAGATCACTGATGTCACCCTTAAGGATTTTGATCTGGAGTACGCCGTCAATCTTCGCGGCACATTTCTCATGACCAAACATGCTTTACTGGCAATGGAACCGGCGAATTATGGCCGGGTTTTGAATTTTGCCTCAATCGCAGGAAAAGAGGGAAACGCTGGAATGAGCCCCTATTCTTCGACCAAAGCAGGTGTCATCGGACTGGTGAAATCCGCCGGCAAAGAGTTCGCTGAAACTGGAATCACAGTCAATGCAATCGCTCCGGCGGTGATCCGCACCCCCATGGTCGACGGGATTGATCCGGCTCAGGTAAAATACATGACCGACAAGATTCCAATGAAACGTTGTGGATCGCTCGAGGAAATCGCATCAATGAGTTGCTGGATCGTTTCCCCGGAAGCTAGCTTCTCTACGGGTTTCACCTTCGATCTGACCGGTGGCCGGGCGGTGTATTGACCTTCCCTGCTAGGAGATCCCCGGGAATTTTGCTCCTAAGCGTTCTCCTCATCGTCGGTTGCGGAGATTCCCCCGCGCCGACGTAAATTCCGAATCGATAGCAAAATGAATCTCGCTGAGTTCCCACGAGCACAGCACGCAAACTCATTGTAGCGGAAGGTGCCAACACCTTCCGCATTGCCGCTAAAACGCAGGCTCGACCATTTCCTGATTCAACTCCTCCCATTCGTCGATCAGTTCTTCGAGAATGTTCCCTTCGACGTCCGCGAGGTCATTCATTTCTGAAATGTCTTCGCTGAGATGGTACAGCTCCCATTCCCCCATCTGGCCACGGCGTGGATTGCGAACGATTTTCCAGTCCCCCTGCCGATAGGCCTGCCGGGTTCCGACACGCCAGAAGAGCCCTTCATGAGGTTCACCCGATTCTTCCCCTTTTAAAAAGGGAAGTAGATCGACCCCGTCCAAACGCTTATCGGCCCCGATCGCTGCCATTGCCATGGTGGTGGGAAACAGATCCAGCGAGATGACCGGCTTTTCATAAGTGGATCCGGCATCAATTTGCCCCGGCCACTGGATCATGAAAGGAACCCGCAGCCCCCCTTCATAAACCGTGCCTTTTTCACCGCGGAGCGGAAGATTGCTGCTCGTCAGTTCGCGAGTGGGCCCGCCGTTGTCGCTGATAAACACAATCATCGTATTTTCCCACTCACCGGATTTCTTCACTGTATCCAGGACTTTTCCCACTCCGTCATCGAGATGACCCAGCATTGCCGCGAAAATCCGACGCTGAATGTCATCGATCCCTTCATATTTTTTCATGTAGGAATCGGCTCCCTGCAAAGGACTGTGAACCGCGTTGTAGGCCAAATAGAGGAAATAGGGGCGCTCACTTCCGCAGCGTTGGATGAAAGAAATCGCTTCGCGGGTAAACGCATCCGTTAAATTGGCCTTTTCAATCTCCGGCTGACCATTCCGGTAGATCGGATTGTCCGCATCGTAAGCTGGTTCACCCCCGCCCATATGGGTCGAGAAAATGAGCCGACCGTTTTTCGAAGTCCAGCGTCCGTTTTTGCCACCGGGCAAACTGCGACGCCTTAGCCAGGTGGTATGATTATTCCAGGGCGAGGGCACGAAATAGTGGCCTTCATGCAAAAATCCGAAAAACTCATCGAATCCGCGTCGAATCGGATTGTAACGCGCAGTTCCGCCAAGATGCCATTTACCGATCATCGCGGTGCTGTATCCCGCTTTGTTCCGAAGCATATCAGGCAGAGTTCTCTCACCGACCGGCAATCCGGCATCCGGTTCCTCATTCCGGGCACCTATAGGATTGAGCTCGAAACCAAAGCGGGTCTGATAGCGCCCTGAAATCAAACCGGCCCGCGAAGCCGCACAAAAAGGAGCAGTGACATAGCCATTCGTGAAACGAACTCCATTCTGCGAAATCGAATCGATTTTTGGCGTGAGAATATCCGTATCCGGATTCTGACAGCTCAGCTCTCCGTATCCCAAATCATCGGCAATAATGAAAATGATATTGGGAAGCTTATCGTCTTCCGCCGCCAGGTTGGAAGCAGCTCCGATCCAAGCGATGGCGAGTATGTGGAAAAAAACCCGTAACATAGAGTACACTTATATCGGTCCATTTTCGGAACGATCAAGCCATCAATACCGCAAGTCCCTTCGCTGTATTGGGGTTTTTGATCTTCTGATCTTTGCAGCGAGTCCCGTATGAATGAAGCTGCCTTGCCATGAATTTCACTACCTCTGCCTGCGCCGGATCCTTGACCACATTCGTCATTTCATCCGGATCATTCACCAGATCGATCAACCACGGCTCGTCTTTATCTGATAGAATTAATTTGTGAGTTGGGCTTACTGCGGCAATCCACCCGATGTCGGACTCTACACTTTTAGTGGTGCTTCGGGAAAAGGTGATATTCTCACTTTTGATCTCCCCGCCCTGAAAGGCAGCAGCCATGCTTTGCCCTTCCTCTTTCCCTGTCGGGTCAGCACCGGCGAGGCTAAGGATCGTCGGGCAGAAATCTGTCGTATTCATAGCACGTCGAACCGTCTGTCCAGCCTTGATTCCTTTCGGCCATCGGATTACAAAAGGGATTTTCGCGGACGCCTCCATTGGATACCCTTTGTTCTGCAGGCCGTGCTCACCGCGCATGTCCCCATGATCGGCGGTGAAGATAAGGATGGTATTGTCGTATAGCCCCCGCTCTTTCAAGGCCGTGATCAGCTTTCCGACATTGTCGTCAATACACTTGATCATCCCGTGATAGCTCGCCATTTTCCACGGACAATTTTTTGCCGGCATCCCCCAGGAAGGAGCAGTAGCACGATCCTTAGCATAGGTCCGCGGCTTCTCCACACCATCATCGGAAAACATCGTATCGTAAGGAGCTCGCACCGTATCGGGTCCATGTGGATCCGGAATACTGACCATGTAGGCAAAAGGCCCGGCCTTATGTTCGTCCATAAACTCAATCGTCCGATCCATCAGCCAATCTGTAGCAAATGACTTTGCATCCGCTCCATCGACTCCGTAACCCGGCTTCCCTTTTTTATCTTTAGCAGCAACTTCAGGCCCTTCAGGCGTCATCCCGAACTTCTTCCAATGGCCACGATTAAACATGTAACGATTGTCGGTGAATCCAAACTTCCGCTCCGGTTCCCATTGGGGTTTTCCGCCTCCATCAAGATGCCATTTTCCAGCGTAACCGGTTTGGTATCCAACCTTCTTGAGCTGATGAGCAAAAGTCACAACATCGTCGCCGAGGTGAGCATTGTTATTGGTCACCGGAGTGTTCTGCGGATACTGCCCGGAAATCCACGAGGACCGGGAAGGCGAACAAACCGGAGTAGCGGCGTAAAAACTCGTGCAGAGAGCCCCTTCTTTCGCCAATGAATCAATGTAAGGAGTTTCACAGACCGCCTTTTTCCCCCACATGAATGCCTGTTCCTCAGAAAGGGTATCCCGATAGCAACCAAGCGTCCGGAAGTTCAATTCGTCACAATGAACAATAACTACGTTTGGCTGATCCGCCTCGTCAGCAGCATTCGCGGCAATTCCTGCGGATAAAGCACTGGCAGCAACTCCTGATTTTTGAATAAAAGTTCGTCTTTTCATCAGATTAGGATTCTCAAAGGCCCATTCAGCCGAGTTTGGCTTTCAATTGCAAGAAGTTCCCTCCGCAAAAAATCTGCATTTTCCTCTACGATTATAAAGAGGTGAGCCGTTTGTAATAGTGGAGAATGAGGAACTGTGGGTCAATGATACTGTGTGAAAAGGCTGTCCATCCGGGCTGGCTGAACCGAACACGAACACCCTGAAAACTTATGGAAGTCCTCGAAACACTCGCTGTCGCCCTCGGCTTTGCCACCCTCGCCGGGCTCAATCTCTATCTCGTTGTTCTCATCACGGGAACTGCTATCAATCTCGGCTGGGTTGATGTCGCCTCAAAATATCCGGAATTAATGGTCCTTGGCGAGCCGGCTGTCATCGCGGTGGCTGGAGTCTTTTTCTGCCTCGAATTTTTCTCCGACAAAATCCCCTGGGTCGACTCGCTTTGGGATACGGTTCACACTCTCATCCGCCCAATCGGTGGCGGCCTGCTGGCCATGCACACACTCGGACCGGTCGAGCCCGGGTTCGAAGTCATCATCGCAATGCTGGCTGGCGGTACCACTCTGGTCGCACACAGCTTCAAAGCGGGAAGCAGGCTTGCTATCAACGCATCCCCGGAACCTTTCACGAATATCGCCGCAAGTGTCACCGAGGATATTGCTGTACTCGGCGGTCTCGCCCTCATGGCTGCGAACCCCCTTGTCGCAGGTGTGGTGTTTCTTCTTTTTATCAGCATGTGCCTTTACCTGGCACCGAAACTCTTCCGCCGGATCAAATCTTTCGTCTGGCTTCTCTGGCACAAAGTGACCTCACCGGTTCGACGAGGGGAAAGCGAGGAATTACTCTACGCTGGCCTGAGCTCTGACGAAGACCTCGCCCTCAGCAAGGTTCTCGATACAGAGGCTCCTGAAGTTGGCTGGTCTATTCAGGTGCTTGTGGGGCGCTGTAAAAAATTCAAATCCTTCACCCCCTTCACTTTCGGAAAACTCGTTTCGGATTCCAGTGACGAAAGCATCCTGCATTTTATCGGGCGCCGAATGTGGCGGGATTACCACGCGACAGTTTCTCTGGAAGGACTGCAAGTCACCCAGGAACCGAGATTTTTCAGCGAAGATGTGGTGGTCTATGATCGCAAAGGCAGTCGCAAGCTGACCTTCCGTTTGCCATCCGGCCAGCGCGCAGTTGCCAACCGCGTAGCCGAAGAGATATTAAAGACACGAAAAGCCCTTGTTACGGATGTGACGAAACTGGGCGACGAACCCGCGATTGCGCGACAGGAAATTCCTGCAGAATCGACGAGTTCTTAGTGCTTCCGTTAGAAGAAAATAATTTACGCTCCCCGAAAACGGGAGCGTGGTCTAAAATACCGGCTCCTCACTGCGGAATTACTTCCGTGGTGAGGAGTTCTTCTATAGTCTGACGGGGACGAATGACGTGTGCCACTTCATCGTCGACAAGAATCTCGGCCGGGAATGGACGTGAGTTGTAATTCGAAGCCATTACGAATCCGTAGGCTCCAGCACTGAGCAGAGCCAGCTTTTCACCTGACTGAACGATCGGCAGCTCGCGATCCTGAGCGAAAAAGTCACCGCTCTCACAGACGGGGCCGACGATATCAACGGCCTCAGTATCCCCTGAATTGTCTTCCTTAAGCGGAACAATGTCATGGTGGCCCTCATAGAGAGCTGGACGAATGAGATCATTCATTCCCGCATCAACGACTTTAAATACTTTGGCAGAGCCGCGTTTCTCGTAGAGCACCTCAGTGATCATGACACCGGCATTTCCCACCATGTAGCGCCCGGGCTCCAGAATGATTTTCAGACCGAGCTTTTTCAAGGTCGGGACAATTCTTGCCGCATACTCTTCGACGGTCAGTGGGGATTCTTCGTGTTCGTTCCACCAGGAAATATCACCACTGGCCAGTGAGTTTTCATACACAATTCCAATTCCTCCACCGATACTGAAGAATTCGATGCCATACTCCGCTTTCAATTCTTCAACCACCGGGGCCACTTTTTCGACCGCTTCACTGAACGGATCCACCGAAGTCAGCTGTGACCCGATGTGCATCTGCAGACCTTTGATCTGAATATTCGGCAAGGCCGCTGCTCTCGCGTAAGCTTCGCGGATCACTTCAAAATCGATTCCAAATTTGTTCTCGCTCTTGCCGGTCGAAATGTATTTGTGAGTTTTTGCATCCACATTGGGATTCACCCGCAAGGCAATCGGGGCAACTTTCCCCATCGCTCCCGCGACTTCACTGATGAATGCGATCTCAGCTTCACTTTCCGCATTGAAACAGTAGATCCCTTTCTCAAGGGCATATTCGATCTCTGGCCGGGTTTTCCCAACACCGGCAAAAGTGCATTTTCCCGGGTCTCCACCTGCTTTTTCCACGCGAAAAAGTTCACCACCGGAAACGATATCGAATCCGGCCCCTTCTTTCGCCAGCAGATTCAGCACCGCGATATTGGAGTTCGCCTTGGTAGCGTAACAAATGTGGCAATCCACTTCATTCATCGCCGCAGCGAGCCTGCGATAGTGATCAATAATCGTCCCCTTGCTGTAGACATAGAGAGGAGTTCCGTGTTCCTCAGCCAAAGCATCGAGGTCCACGCTTTCGCAATGAAGAGTTCCGTTCCGATATCCGAAGGAGTGCATAATGGCCGCGAAGATAGCGGGGAAATGAAGAGAGGCAAGTTTTCGGAAAAACTGCCCCTCAGGGTTCTGACTATTTCTTGGAGAGCTTCTCCAGGTATTCCAACAAACTGGCGAGATCTTTTACCGTGAAATTATTCATCAAACCGGGAGGCATCATTGAAGTGGGAATCGTATCCCGCTTTTTAATGTCGGATTTTTTGAATTTGTGTTCCTGAGCCGCGATGTCGCGGACCGTCACTGAATCGCCGGCTTCGTCGGTCACGAAACCCATCACCATCGTGCCGTCATTCTTCGCGATCACATTGGTCGCAAACCCCTGGGCAATAGTTTTGTTCGGTTCGATGATCGCTACCGCCAGATCGGGACGTTTGTAGGTCTGAGCGATATTGCCAAGGTAAGGTCCTTTTTGCGGCTCATCCTGAGTAGCGGTATGACAGGCAATGCATGTGGCTTTCGCGAAAAGCTGTTCGCCATGATTTGCATCCCCTTTCATCTTCACTGCCATCGCGATCGCTTTTTCCGGAGTCAGCGTTCCGATCTTCGGAGAATCGTCCTTTTTGGCGGGTTTCAATTTCAATACTTTTGCTGTCTGCTTCGCAGTTGCAGCAACTTCAGGATCCGCATTGGACATTGCAGCAAGAATTAAATTGTCGTAGGACCGGTTCTTCAAAGCCGCCACCGCCTGAAACAAACGGATGCGACGTTTAGGGTTTTCGAACCCGGCATCGAGAGCCTTCTGCGACATTTCACGGGACTCAGGGCTGCCGCCTTTTCGGCCAGCGAGAGCAATCAGAGCAGCGTCCGCCCAGAAGGCTTCGGGCGAGTCGCTGTCTTCGGCGAATTTTTCGATAGCCGTGTGATGATTCTCCAATTTTGGAGATTTCAGAAAAGCGTCACGGGCAGTATCGAGTTGCTTCTTCGCTGTGCCGAGATTCGTCTTCGCGAGTTTCCCTTCAGACTTTTTCTTATGTTCGTCTTCGATCGAATTCACGGCTTTCGCTGCTTCTTCCATCGCACCGACATTTTCAGTCAACTCCGTTAATGCTACCAGTGTGCGCATTGCCCCTTCGGCGCTGTCGGTTTTCGCCAGGGCGACCACAGCTTGTGATCGAGTCAACGCAGCAGTCTCTTTCGAAGCGATGGCTGTCAGCAAAATATCAACACCGTCTGCAGGAATAGTACTGGTGGTCGCGAGTTGGGCAACCGCTTCGGGAATCACTTTTGGATTCTCTTTCGCCAGAGATAAAATTCGCTTGAGCGCACCATCGGACTGAATCCGGTTGCGAGCCATCTCCTTGACCAGAAAAGCGGCTTCATCTGCCGGAGCCCTTTCCAACAAGATCTGGAGAACAGCAGCCACATTCGGAGTTTCACTCCAGGCTTCAGGCTGATAATAGGGGCCACGGGTATCCGGGCGGGTTCCCCAGCTGTCACCTTTCCATTCGCCGTCGGCGAAATGAAGTCGACTTAAGATACTGATGAGCAGCTTGCGAACATCAGGACGTGTCTCTTTTTCAAGGCGTCTGATGACTCCGTCGACCACCGCAGTATCATGGATGCGCATCAGGGCGTATGCCGCACCGACCCTTTGGTTTGCGCTGGCGGAGGTATCATCGAGAACGGCGAAAGCAGCATCTGCTCCTTTCAATTGAGCGAGTCCGCGGAAAGCGGTGTGGGCAACCACCGGATCATCTGATCCAAGGTGCACTGCGACGTTCGGGGCTAGATCGACAATATTCTGACGAGCAACTGCGACGATCGCCTCAAGCTGAGTGCGTGCGTTGGAACTTCTCAAAGCATCGGCAAAAACCGCTTCTGATTTTTCATTCCCCGGCACATCAGCAAGCGCCCGGGCAACGAAGCGCTTCAATTCCGCATCGTCCGCAAGCGGAGCCACCGTTGAAGGAATGTTTTCGGAATCACTTTGAGTAATCGCAAACAAAGCCGCCACCCGTGCAGCGAGAGGTTTTTCATTGTTTCCCGCGAGAGCAACAAGCGAATCTGTGGTCTCCGTTTTCGCGTCGCGGCGAAGCAGAGTGCGCTGGGCTTCGAGAGTGCGGACCTGACTGTTAGATTCGAGGGCTGCAACGAGTTCGGCATCAGACATTTTTTCAAAATCCGGAAGAGCATCAGGCTCATACCCCTTCGGTGTCACACGAACGATATAGCCGACATCCGGCCCCGCCCATTTGAAAGTCGCCCCGATCCAGCTGGCCTGATAGACCCCGCTCATGCCGTCAACAGAGGCATCGGTCGGACGCGTCATACTGACAAATTTTTCCGGAGCTGTTGGTTCGACATAGGTCGCCCCGTTCTTCTCGACCGTGTGCCGCCAGAGAGCGCCGGTTCCCCAGTCGCAGGTAAAAGGAGCATTGTTCCATTCTGCTGGAAAGCCGGGCTCGCTGATGTAAACGCCGCCGCAACCGGAACCGCCGCCGTAGTCAGCAAGAGGGGCAATGTGTTCTTCGCCGAAGTTTTTGTACATTCGCGGATAGCCGTGATCTTCCAGGCCGGTAAAATGGTGAAACCGGACATCCCAACCGCCACCATCATTGGTGTTGTCGCGAGCGAACATTTCGAGAGTAGGGCTGATCGGAGTCGCGAGAATGTTTCTCGTTCCTGTGGCGAAAATTTCCAAACCACTACCGTCAGGCCGGAAACGGATCACACCGCCGCCACGATGCTGCAGTTCGCGACCGTCAGTTCCTGTTGCCTTCAGAAATCCGAAATCACCGCCGGCGATGTAAATCCAGCCATCCACTCCAAGCGTGATGTCATTAGTGGTATGATCGGCCGGGCGATCAGCAAAACCGAAGGCGATGTCTTTAATCAAAATCTGTGAATCTTCGGAAACGCCGTCTCCGTCTTTGTCGTGGAACACGCTGATGTGCGGCGGATGCAGTAGGTAAAGTCGGTCGTGATCCCAGATCAATCCGCGCGGCGAATCGATGTCTTTAACAAATTCCGTGACCTCGTCAGCACGTCCATCACCGTCCTTATCACGAAGTCGCAATACCCTTCCCCGATGTGGATCGCGACCGAGAGAACCGTTGCCATCACTGGAAACATACAGATCACCGTTTGGAGACGCTGCCACATAGACAGGGTAATTCGCCGCTTCCGAGTTCGAGAAAAGAGTCATATCAAACCCCTCAGGAACAGAGGCATTTTTAAGAATGGTAGCTTCCTCTTCGGCACTCAGTTTAACGATCTTCGGAGCGATGTTGCCCTCTTTCGCATGAGGATCGTTAGCGGCAGCTTCCGCTTTCTCCCGCTCTTTCTTCACCGCGGCCTGTGTCTTTTCATCCAGCTTCGGAAAAAGGCTCTTGATGCCGGAACTTTTCAAAGACACCTCGCGGATACTCGCCCATCCGCCAGCACTGGAAGATGTGCAGGTAATCTTAAGGAACCGAATTTCTTTTTCGCCAAAAGTGGACTTGGTATCTCCCTGCTTTTTGTTTCCGGTTTCGTCGGCGAGCATCTCCCACTTCTTGCCATCAGCCGATCCTTCCAACTTATACCCGTAGGCATTGTTGGCGTTCTCCCAGATAATATCGACGCCCGAAACTTTTTTGGCAGCATCCAGTTCCAACTGAAGCCATTGCGGTTTACTGCCTCCTGAAGCGCACCAACGACTGTCTGTGGTTCCATCAACCGCTTTCCACGCAAAATTACTCTTGCCGGTTTCTTCGCTCTGCGCCGTCATCGTCACCAGCGTCGCGCCCTTTGGAGCTGCGCCTAGATTTGCCTTAGGGGCAGGCTTTTTCTTTTGCTCAGCGGCTTTTACAAAAGTAATTTTGTTTTCGCCGGTGAAAGGTTTTCCGAGGTAATCCTCGTTGAGTTTTCCGGAAGCCCAGAGCAAACCGCGCGTTACCATTTCCAGATAACGCTCATCAGCCACCGTTGAGGTGTTGTGTCCGATGGTGGTGCTAAAACTCGGAGCACCCTGTTTTTCATTCGTCCAGGCAACGATGGCGGCCTCTTCTTTGCCTTTCACCATTTGTTTGCCCATCGCGATAGCCTGGGCGTCAAAAACATCCACGTTGTTGTAGAGCTCCTCATTGATCGTAGTCCAATCTTTCAATGTCTTCGTGATCGGATGATCTTTGGCCACAAATTCGATTTTGATCGGCTGCTGCGGTCCGTGCCTTGAAGACTGAATCCCAAGATGCTTGAACCACTGATCCGTTCCGTTGCGGAAACTGTGCATCGCACAATGCAAATGCACCGCCGGAATGGTTTCATGCGCCTTAAGGATGTTTTTCATCACCCGCAGATCCTTGTTCCCGGCCGCACACTCATCGTGAATGATAATATCGTAGCCCTTCGCCCAGTCGGGATTTTCGTATAGTGCCAGCGGCGGATTTACACTCTTGTCGTCGGTCCAATACACGTCGACCTGCACATTGGCCCGGGCCTGGATGCCTTTGAACAAAGCTTCGTGCTGCCCCTTGTAATCGTGGCAGCAACCACCGGCAACGAGGAGCGCTTTGAGCGGTTTGGCCTCAGCACTTGCGTTAAAGGCAAGGAAGGAAAGGATCAGCGAGAGTATCAGGGCAAATGTCTTCATGGAAATCAGGGTCGGGGAGTATGTTCCGATTTGAGGAAAATGGTAGAGGAAAATGTATGGCGTAATCGCAAGTGATTCGCGAATTTGATCCTGTGGCTGCCTGAGAATCATCTCCTTACTTAAGGCCTAGGTCTCCCGAAGGGCCTGCCAGAAACGATGGGTAAATCAAACTCGACCATTGCATGTTGAGCATTGTCCTGTATCGCCATATCTCATGGCCGAAGAAAAAATACCGGGAGACCTCGCTGGAACTACCGTGCAAACAATCCGGGAAACCACCGAAGCAGTCAAAGAGGGAACATCTCACTTATCGAGATTGATTCGTTCCAAAGTCGATGACGTTCCCTGGATACCTGAGGGACTGGTTGATGCTGTCACATACGGAGTTCTTCTTGCCGCCTTCGCCCTGGTGGTTTGGATACTTTTTGTGATCGCCCGCCCTTTGATCCTCAAACTGGTGAAAAAGATATCCGAGCGGACCACAACAAAAATAGATGACCATCTCCTTGGTCACGGTGTATTCACATGGCTTACCCATTTACTCACGGGACTCTTCGTCTACTCCCTTGCTCCCGGCCTCTTTGAAGGGGCCCCGACTTTGGCTTACCTCCTCAAGACAGGCTCCAGCATTTATCTTCTTCTTGCCGGATATCTCCTGATTGACTCACTGCTCAACGCTAGCGTCGATTACATTTCCAAACTCCCCGGAACCAAGCGTCTAAATCTTGGAACCTTTGTTCAGGTTGCCAAACTGGTCTTCGCACTGATCGCGATCATTCTGGGCCTTGCCGTCTTGATCGGAAAATCCCCCACCGTTCTTCTGGGAGGACTCGGAGTCTTTGCGTCAGTTCTGATGCTGGTATTTAAAGATGTCATCCTCGGTTTTGTCGCCGGCGTTCAATTGGGGTCGAACCAGATGGTTTCAATAGGAGACTGGATCGAAATGCCCAGTCAGGGCGCAGATGGAGATGTCGAGGAGATCGGCTTAACCACCGTCAAAGTGAGGAACTTCGATAATACAGTGACCACTGTTCCCACCTACGCCCTCATCAGTCAGTCTTTCAAAAACTGGCGAGGCATGCAGGAAAGTGAAGGGAGACGCATCAAGCGCAGCATTATTGTCGACACCAATTCCATCCAGCTTTGCACACCGGAAATGCTGGATCGATTTCGCCAGATCGAGCACATTGCCGAACATCTCAAGAAGAAAGAACTGGAGATCGAGGAGTGGAATTCAAAAGCATCCAAAGACTTTGAAGTCAATCGAGTGAACGGTCGCCGCCTTACCAACGTGGGAACATTCCGGGCCTATATCGAATTGTATTTGCGCAACCATGAAGGAATCAATCAGGAATTGACTCTTCTGGTTCGGCAACTTGCCTCAGAAGGAAGTGGATTGCCGATCCAAATCTATTGTTTCACCAAAAACAAAGCCTGGGGAGCATACGAAGAAATTCAGGCAGATATTTTCGACCACCTCTTCGCTGTCGCAGCCGAATTTGACCTCCGATTGTTCCAACAACCTACGGGTCTCGATTTTCGAAATCTCGGCGAAGACCAGAGCTGAAGCTACTTTTCGCTCACTTCGATAATCCGTTGGGCGCTGCAAGCCCACTGCTTCACTTTGCTGTCAGCGGTCTCTTGTTGAAACTTTCCGCCTCCGGCCCAGGGAGAAAACGCCGGCAATATCCACCGCTCTTTCAAGTTATCCGATCGTGTCTCAATCGCGAAACTCGGCATTGTCACCGATGTCCCGGCTCCGTCGCGAAACCGATGAGATGGGTGCAGATGTCCGCAAATCTCTATCAAGCCACGGTCACTTGCTCCAGCTCCTTCAAAACGCGGCTCATGCCCATGATGAAAGAAAAATTCATCGGTCTCAAAACTCGGCACGAATTCAAATTCCTCCCGAATCCTCCCCCGATCGTGGTTTCCTTCTACCAACACCAATTCTTTGCAAAAATCCGAAACTTCACTCAGCCAGGCAATTGCCCGCTCCGGCGCGGCACTGCTATCGACGATATCGCCCACTAAAATTACTTTTTGGGGGTTCCAAAATTCAACCAAATCGTGAAGTCGCTTCTCGATCACATCCATCCCCCACATCGGCCAAAGCCCTCCATCACGGCGCCGACTCACCTCGTAGCCAAAATGCAGATCCGACAGCGCGAGCCATTTCTCTTCCTCATGAAAGAGCGCAAGCCGTCCATCGAGGATCACTTTTGGGTGAATTCTCGCCGTCGCCACACGAACGGGATCGCCGGTTGATTTTTCTTTCGAGTCGGCCATGCTTCCGTCCTGTTTAACCTTAGAAATACGACATGTCAGACGAAAAAGAGCCGGCTCCCGCAGAAGATATCGGAACCCTCCTCCAGGTCCGCCGCGAGAAAATGGATAAACTCCGCGAACTCGGAGTCGATCCATTCGGTCAAAAATTTGAAACGACTCACGCTCCGGGCAAACTTCGCGAAAATTTCGAAGAGGAGAAAAAGGTCAGCGTCGCCGGCCGGATCACCGCTCTCCGCGACATGGGGAAAAGCAATTTCATCGACCTTTCAGACCTGAACGGCCGCATCCAGATCTTCATCAACGCCAAGGAACTGGGCGAAGAACAATGGGAAGTCTACAAGCAACTCGACATCGGCGACTGGCTCGGTGTCGAAGGCGAAACCTTCACCACCCGGACCGGCGAGCCTTCGGTAAAAGGGCAAACCATCACCGTCCTTTCCAAATCACTGCGTCCCATGCCGGACAAATTCCACGGCGTGGTCGATCCGCAGATTAAATACCGTCAGCGTTATCTCGACCTCATCGCCAACGAACGCTCCCGCGAGATTTTCCAGAAGCGCTGCCAGATGGTCGCGGAAATCCGTAGCTACCTGGGCGAACGCGATTTCATGGAGGTGGAAACACCCATGCTGCAGGACATTCCCGGAGGTGCCGCCGCTCAACCCTTCGAGACGCGGCACAATGCGCTCAGCATGGACATGTATTTGCGCATCGCGCCGGAGCTGTATTTAAAACGCCTCCTCATCGGTGGCTTCGATAAAGTGTTCGAGCTGAACCGAAGTTTTCGGAACGAAGGAATCAGCCGCCGTCATAATCCCGAGTTCACGATGCTGGAAGCCTACTGGGCTTACGCCGATTTCGAGCAAATGGCCGACCTCGTCGAAGACATGATTTGTCACCTCGCCGAAAAATATTGTGGCGGTCTTCAGATCGAACACAAAAATGCCGAGGGCGAAGTCACCAAGACCATCGACCTGAGTCGCCCCTGGAAACGCGCACCCTATAAAGACCTCGTCGCCGAAGCAGCCGGGTCCGACTGGTGGGATCTCACTGCGGAAGGACGTCGCAACAAATGCAAAGAGCTCGGCGTGGAAATCTCCGCCGACATGGAAGACTACGAAGTCTCGCAGCAGGTCTTTGAAAAACTCGTAGAAGAAAATTCGATCAATCCGGTTTTCGTCACCCACGTATCCAAAGAACTCGTTCCGCTCGCAAAGCAAAACACGAGCGACGATTCTGTCGTCGACGTCTATGAGTTGATCATCAACGGCGCGGAGATTTCGCCCGGATATTCTGAACTCAACGACCCCGACGTGCAACGCGCCCGCCTCGAGGAACAAGCCGGTGAAGAGATTCAAAAAATCGACGAAGACTTTCTGCTGGCGCTGGAATACGGCATGCCCAGCGCGGGAGGAATCGGCATCGGCATCGATCGCCTCATCATGATGCTGACCGGCGCCGAGTCGATCCGCGACGTGGTTCTGTTTCCGCAGTTGAAGCGGGCTGCGGGGTAAGCAAAGTTTTTCGTAGTGCGGATTGCCAATCCGCTTTCACAAGCCCGGCAGACGGAATGGCATTCCGTGCTACGTTTGTGATCAACCCGGTTTGCCCACCCAATCGCGCCGCTTCATTTCGGGCTGTTCACTCGTATCTTGATATGAGAGAACAGACTCCCGATATGATTTTTTCCCGAACAGGTTTGGCCTTTATCTTCGCGTTTGCTGCGATTTCTTCTTCGCAGGCTGAACCGCTCAGCTTCAATCGCGACATTCGCCCCATCCTTTCTGACAACTGTTTCGCCTGTCACGGCTTTGACGAAAAAGAGCGGAAGGCTGATCTGCGGCTTGATACTGAAGATGGTGCCTTCGCCGATCTCGGTGGGTATTTCGCGATCAAAGCCGGCGAGCCTGAAAAAAGCGAAGTGTGGCTGCGGATTGATTCGACGGATGAGGATGAAATTATGCCTCCACCGGATTTTCATAAGACTCTGACCGACGCGCAGAAATCAACCATCAAACAATGGATCGAAGAAGGGGCGAAATACGAACAGCACTGGTCTTTCATCGCCCCGAAAAAATCCGATCCACCCAAAACAGTCGGAGCAAAAAATCCGATCGACGCTTTTCTCCAGGCCCGACTCCGGAAAGAAAAGCTTTCTCCCGCGCCCGAAGCCCCCAAAGAGACACTGATCCGCCGGGTCACCCTCGACCTCACCGGCCTGCCTCCGACTCACGCAGAAGTCGACGCCTTTCTCGCCGACAAATCTCCCGGCGCCTACGCAAAACTGGTCGACTCGCTGATGACGCGGCCGACCTACGGCGAACACATGGCGCGTTACTGGCTCGACCTCGCCCGCTACGCCGACACCCACGGGCTTCACCTCGACAACGAACGCTCGATGTGGCCCTACCGCGACTGGGTCGTCCGCGCATTTAACGAAAATATCCCCTTCGACGATTTCACTCGCTGGCAGTTGGCGGGCGACCTTTTACCCGAACCTACTCGCGACCAACTCATCGCTTCCGGATTCAATCGCTGCAATGTCACCACCAGCGAGGGAGGCAGCATCAATGAGGAGTGGGTCTATCGATACGCCGTCGACCGCACCGCCACGAGTGTTGAAGTTTGGATGGGACTCACTGCCGGATGCGCCGTCTGTCATGACCACAAATTCGATCCACTTTCGACAAAAGAATTTTACTCACTCTACGCCTTTTTCCACAGTGCCGCCGATCCGGCGATGGATGGGAACAAAGTCGACACCCCGCCGATTCTCCGTCTAACGACACCTGAAGACGAAGCGCGTGTCAAAGAACTCGATACCAAAATTTCTGCCGTCGACAAAAGTATCACCGGAGCAGTTGCCAAGATCGACTACGAAGACCCGGCAAAACTCGACCCGCCACCCCCCATAAAAACGGTGGAAACCATCTGGTTCGAAGATGGCTTTCCCGAAGGCACCAAACCTGAAAGATCAGGAGGAGAAATAAAACTGATCACAAAGAAAGAAGGTCCGGTTCACAGCGGGCAACGAGCTCTGCAACGCACCGCCAAAAACGCGATGGGACAGGATTTCTTCACCGGCGGAAAGACCTTCACCGTTCCGAAAGACGGCAAATTCTTTGCCTATTGTTATCTCGATCCGAAGGATCCACCGAAGCAGATCATGCTGCAGTTCCATGTCGGCGGCTGGAAAAACCGGGCGACCTGGGGCGAGCAGGGGAAGATCGGATTCGGGAAGCCGGGCACCACCGAAAACATGCGGATCGGCGACCTGCCCAAACTGGGTGAATGGGTTCGGCTTGAATTCGATGCGACAAAGGTCGGACTGAAAGCCGGGACCAAGGTGGATGGCTACGCTTTTACCCAACACTCCGGCACAGTGACCTGGGACCGGCTCGGAGTCACCGCAACTACCAATCCCGTGACCGATCCGACATGGTCATGGGAGGTGTGGAAGAAACAAAACCAGGGGAAACGGAATAACGATTTGCCCGAGGGCCTTCGCCAACTGGTTCGCGGAAAACAGGCAGACAAATGGAGCGAAGAGGAACACAAAAAAATCTACAATTTCTGGCTCACGAAATTTTACGCCGGAGCTCGTGATTTACTGAGTCCGCTGGAGTCGCAAAAAAACCCGTTCGTCGCGGAAAAGGACAAGATCGAGAAAGGCACCGCCATCACTTTCATCATGGCCGATATGCCGAAGGCCCGCGAAAGCTTCGTGATGGAACGTGGAGCCTATGATGCCCCCGGAGAGAAAGTCTCGCGCGGTGTCCCCGCCTTTCTACCCGTGCTTCCCGAAAAGAAAGGAGAGGCAGATTACAACCGGCTCGATCTCGCCGACTGGCTCGTTAGCGGAACTCATCCTCTCACGGGACGCGTCACCGTGAATCGATTCTGGCAGCAGTTCTTCGGAACAGGATTAGTCAAAACCAGTGCCGACTTCGGGTCACAGGGAGAACCTCCGAGTCATCCGGAATTGCTCGATTGGCTTGCAGTTCAATTTGTCGAAGACGACTGGGATATTCAAAAACTCGTGAAACGCATCGTGACAAGTCATGCTTATCGTCAGCACACCAAAGTCACTCCGGAACTGCTGGAACGTGATCCGGAAAATAGACTCCTCGCCCGGGGACCGCGCTTTCGCCTCGACGCAGAAATTTTGCGAGATCAAGCGCTCTATGTAAGTGGATTGTTAGTGCCGACCATTGGTGGAAAAGGAGTCAACCCCTACCAGCCACCCAACATCTGGGAACCGGTTGGATTCGGAAGCAGCAACACCCGCTACTACAAACAGGGAAGCGGAGATGATCTTTACCGCCGCAGCCTCTATACCTTTCTGAAGCGGACTGCTCCGCCTCCGTTCATGTCCAGTTTTGATGCCCCTAACCGGGAACAGAGTTGTTCAGTTCGCGGACGCAGCAACACACCTCTGCAGGCCCTTCAACTGATGAACGACATCCAGCACATGGAAGCCGCCCGGAATTTTGCGGAGCGTATCCTCAAGGAAGGTGGCGAGACACCTGAGGAACGAATCACCTGGGCCTGGAGAGCCGTCACCTCAAGAGAGCCGGAGCCTGAGGAGATGGAGATCGCTCGAAACGCCTTGCAGCAGCATTTGAACCGCTTCGAGTCCGATGATGCCGCCGCAACCGAATTGGCACAATACGGAGAAAGCAAAGCAGACGAGTCCCTGAATAAAACGGAACTCGCCGCTTACGCTCTCCTTGCAAATTTGATTTTGAATCTGGACGAAACGGTAAACAAAAACTGAGTATGAATCCCGCACTCGAATATCACAACGAACTCACCCGTCGCCGATTCTTTGAAGGCGCAGGATTGAAAGTTGGCGGACTGGCTCTCTCCACCCTGCTTGGGAAAAATGCGTTCGCGGCTCCTTCGGCTGCCGGGGTCCACGGTGCGCTGCCAGGCTTTCCGAATTTTGCGCCGAAGGCAAAGCGCTTGATCTATCTCCACATGAACGGAGCGCCTTCGCAGCTCGATTTGTTCGATCACAAACCGGGGCTGAAAGACTTTTTCGACAAGGAGCTTCCGGAATCTGTCCGCAACGGACAGCGCATTACCACGATGACGAGCGGCCAGTCGCGGCTCCCGGTCGCGCCGAGCAAATTCGCCTTCGAGCAATGTGGAAAAAGCGGGATCTGGATGAGTGATCTCGTCCCGCACATGAAGGGCATCGCCGACGACATCACCATGATCAAATCGGTTCACACTGACGCGATCAATCATGATCCGGCTTGTACCTTCGTCATGACCGGCAGCGAGATCCCCGGCAAGCCGAGCCTGGGATCCTGGATCAGTTACGGTCTCGGCAGCGAAAGCAATGACCTCCCTGCCTTTGTCGTTTTTACTCCAAGCTTTCCGAAGGCGAGCCAGGCTCAGGCCCTTTTTACCCGGATGTGGAGCTCCGGATTTCTTCCTTCCAAGTACGACGGCGTCGCTTTGCGAGGTCAGGGAGATCCTGTTTTGTATGTGAAGAATCCTCCCGGAGTGAATCCCGGTGATCGTCGGACGATGCTCGATGCATTGAATCGCTTGAATCAAAAAAACTTCGATCGATATGGCGATCCGGAAACACAGACGCGAATCGCGCAGTATGAAATGGCCTTCCGAATGCAGACCAGCGTTCCTGAACTGACTGACCTCAGCGGAGAAAGCAAAGCGACTTTGGATCTCTACGGACCTGAGGTGGAGAAGCCCGGAACCTACGCTCAAAGTGCACTGCTGGCCCGTCGCTTGATCGAGCGAGGGACCCGTGTCGTGCAGATTTTGCATCGGGGTTGGGATCAACACGGCAAGCTTCCCACATTGATCAAAGGGCAGTGCATGGATGTCGACCAACCGACGGCCGCCTTGATCAAGGATCTGAAATTGCGAGGCCTTTTGGAGGACACTCTCGTTGTTTTTGGCGGCGAGTTTGGACGAACGGTATATTCCCAGGGCACCCTTACAAAAGACAACTACGGGCGTGACCATCACCCGAGGAACTTCTGTATGTGGATGGCCGGGGGCGGAGTCAAGAAGGGAACGAATTACGGATCCACCGACGATTTCAGCTACAACATTGCGGAGAATCCAGTTCACCTAAACGATCTCAATGCGACCATTCTGCATTGCATGGGAATCGACCACAGTCGCTTCTCGTTTCCCTTCCAGGGATTGGAGCAGCGTTTGACCGGAGTCGAAGATGCTCACGTAGTGAATGATATTTTGGCGTAGTCACCTGGTCGGTTAAAGACCAATGCTTCAAAGCACTTTGACCAAAAGCTTGGTGGTAACTTTTTTTCCAGTCCGCTTATCGAAGGCGAACACTTCGTGCTCACCCGGTTTGAGAATCACCCAACTGTGACCACTCTTGGTTTCGACAGAAAGGCTTTCACTGTTCCATTCAATCTGCTCCCCGCCATGCCCCGCAATTTCGAGAGGGAACTTTCTTCCACCCTCTGGCAGATCAGGGTCAAGAAATGCGACCGTTCCATCCAGAGGACTGACAATCCTGAAATTTCGATGGGATGAATCTTCGGATAAAGCTTGAAGCCCGGCCCGTTTCTTGAGGTGATTGGCAGGACTCCCCCACCATGTTGCGAATTCAATCGGGAGAATCGTTCTACCGCCTGGCGAATAATCCGATTCTTCGGCAAAGGCAGGTTCGCTCCCCTTTTCGAACCATTCTTTCACCGTTCCTCCCTGCGGTTTTTCAAGACCATCGGGAATGCGCTTTCCGTTCAAGGAATCGATCTCCACTTCCACCATGTTCGCCGGGCGATCATACCAGGTCGGCTTTCCCTCCCTGTAGAGATGTTCCATGACCCGTTTGAAAATCGGACCTGCACCGCTTGCGCCGGATACCTTCTGAAGAGGACGGTTACTAAACCTTCCCAGCCAGACGCCCACCGTGAACTCCGGTGTATAACCGACCGTCCAGTTATCGCGAAAGTCAGTCGACGTTCCCGTCTTGGCAGCAACTTTGAAAGGGAGGCGCAGTGCAGAGTTCAAACCGAAAGCTTCCGCTCTCGCTCCATTGTCGGAAAGGATATCGGCAATGATCCAGGAATTTTGACGATTAAACAGAGTCTGGCTGTCGATTGAACCCTCTCCACTGCCTTTGACCATCCGATATGGCTGATACTCACCAAGCCGGGCGAGACATGCGTATGCGTTAGTGAGCTCTAATAAACGCACTTCGGAATTCCCGAGAGTCAGTCCCAGACCATATTCCACCGGATCAGATTTCAGGCTGCTGAATTTCAAATCCCGCTGCATTAGTTCATGGAGCACTCCCGGGCCACCGATCCGGTTAAGAACTTTGACCGCAGGAACATTCATCGAATTGGCCAGAGCATGCCGCAAAGTAACAGGGCCATGAAATCGTCGATCAAAATTCACGGGCTGGTAGGCTCCGGTCGAAGTCACATATTCGATCGGCGTGTCCGCCAGGACCGAGCCCGCGGTGTATCCTCGATCCATTGCCAGGAGATAGGTAAAAGGCTTCAGGGTCGAACCTGCAGATCGACCGGCCCATGCACCATTGACCTGGCCTGACCTTGTTCCAAAATAGGAGCGCGATCCGCTGAGCGCGAGGACCTCACCTGTGGCATTTTCAATGACTACCACGGCAGCCTGAAGATCACTCTCCTCCCGAACGGAACGACTGAGGCCGGCTAGCTCCACTGCGATGGATGCTTCCACTGCCTGTTGCAACTCAAGGTCGAGAGTTGTCTCCACGATTCCTCTTTCGGGAATCTTCCCTTCCTGCTTTTGCAAAACAAGATCCACAAAATGCGGAGCATGAAACGCTCCTGAGTTTTTCGGAAGCAACCGAATCGATTCGATCATAGCGGAAGCGAACTCAGCCTCCGTGATCCACCCTTCCTCTTTCATCCGACCGAGAACCCAAAACTGTCGCTTGCGGGCGCCTTCGAAATTCCTCCACGGATTCAGTGTGGACGGTTTGTTGGGCAGGCCAGCCAGAAGCGCGCTTTCGGCCAGAGAAAGATCTCCGAGCGGTTTTCCGAAATATCCCCGGGCAGCAGCCCGGGTACCAGTGAACTGGTTTCCATACGGCAGCCGGTTTAGATATGCCGTCAGGATTTCTTCCTTGTCGTGAAAAATTTCCAACTTCCTTGCCGCGAGGGACTCAACAATTTTGGTCTTAAAGTTCCGCGCCCGTGGAGGCGATGCCAGCTTGATGGTTTGCTGCGAAACGGTAGAGGCTCCTGAAACGAATCGTCCCCTCGAAGCCGAATCTTTCACCGCCCGCCCAATACTAATAAAGTCGATTCCGTTGTGGGAAAAGAACCGGGAGTCCTCCGCTGCCAGAGTAGCGAGAATCAAACTGTCCGGAAATTCTCCGTAGATCGCGGGTTCGTCGAGCCTCAATCCATCGGCGAGGAGACGACGCATCGGCCTTCCTTTGCGGTCTGTGAATACCACTCCTTGTTCGGGTGCAGCGCTGAGGTTATCAGGAAGAGAGACCAGCAGCGGCGCGAGGTACATGCCCACGCCGCTCAAGAGAAGCCCTCCACCGAGAACGGCTATCAAAATTTTTCGTTTCATCGGACAGTTGCTACTTTGTTTTCACCAAGGTCCAAAGGCCTCGCCGTGATCTGCTGTGTCCCGCTCAATCCGAATCTTTCCGGTTCATACATCGCTTCGATTTTTGCCGGAGGCGCTATGACGTTTCCGGGAGCGACGACGCGGGCAAGATACTGAAGCGTATAGTCCCCTGCACGAAAAATGGAGTCCGAGAAGAAGACCGCTCGTTCTTTCCGAAGTTCCCTATGATGAGTGTAGAGACGGCGCGCGTCTGATTTGATGGCGACATTTTTTGCACCGGAAGTTTTGAAATCCGGGTTCACTGCCTCAAGAATTGCCGGAAGCGGATCATCGATCGCAATATAATTCTCACGGTCCTTCGGAATGTTGAGGTCCAGCTTCACCAGGACGAGATCCCCTACCATCAGGTTCTCCGCAGTTGAGATGGAACCATCGGTCTCCACTTTGTGATACTCTCTTTGAATTCCGAACCCTTTATTTTCAGGTTTCATGGGAATCATTTCCGGCTGAGTCGCCACTCCAAGCTTCACGTATACCGTAGCCTTATTCTTCAAGTTCAAGGACAAGCTCTGTTTCCTAAGGTCTCCTTCGAAGTCAAAGCTCACCGTGCCGGTCGAAGGATCGGGAGAAAGGGAAATGGAATCCTTGCGATCTCCAAATTGAATTCCGATTTCATTCTCCGAAAGAGAAGCAGCCGTTGCGTCGCTATAAACAGAAAGCGCCATCAGCGGCCAGGCATTGGAATAAGTGCTACCCCATCCTCGGCGTTCGCGCCGCTGGTTCATCAGCTCATTGAGCGTGTCATCCACTCGTGAATCGTTCGGATTCAATTTCACTTGAGCGAGGAGTTTGGTGGCCGTCAGATAAGATTGCTGATACCAGCTCACATTCGACCGTGGGGCATCTTTGTCATCCGCCACCAGCATTTCAATCCTCGGCTTCAATTCGGGCTCCTCCAATGCGCCGCCTTCAATCATCGCCAGGGCAAGAAGCGAACGGGCTTCAGCAGGAAGCTTTTTACGAAGCTCAAACAGAACTTCGTTGTAAGCAGGCTCTGCGCGCCCGGCCAGCGCCAGCGTATAGAGTGCCAGGCAGCGCTGCGAAAGTTCGTAAGGGTTTTTGAGGTCCCCGGTCCTACGAAGATTTTTGGAAAGATACTCCCAAAGCGCATCGGTTTGATCTTTGGGTAGCTCGACACCGCTTTTCACAGCAAGAGCAATCGCCATTCCCCCGTAGGCACTTCCCCAGAGAACCGGCTCATTTCCGCCCGGCCAATAGGAAAGCCCACCCTCGCCGGTTTGCATCGAAAGGAGACGCTGCATCCCTTTATTGATCGCCTTCGAAATTTCCTCATCTGACTTGTTAAGCCCCGGAAGAACGCTCCGCATGTTTTGAGTGCTCAACCACGGCAAGGTGCTCGAGGTGGTTTGCTCGACACATCCGTATGGATACTTGAGAAGGTATTCGATCGCATCCCCTGCTTCGACAAGGCGGGAATTACTGACATTCAACTCTACATTCCCGCGTCCGTTGAGGAGTCGGGGATTAACGGATTCGAGAACATTCTTCAGATCCTGTTCGTTGCGTATCGCAAAGGTTTTCGACTGGCGGAGTAGCGGCAGTGGATACTCAACTTTCAACTTCGACTCAGTGGCATCTCTCAAACGAGGGTTGCTAAGTGAGCGAACCTTCCAGTTCCACTTGGCCTCTCCCACTTTGGTCAACCCAACAGGAAGCCGAACGGTCTCGGTAGCGCCCGCGGCCAGAGTGAGGCGCTTCACTTTTTTTTGTGTCTCTTCGTTCGATTCAAGACTGGTCGGAATAATCTTCCCGATTTCGTTGAGAAAGAGTGCGTGCTCGTCGAGGGAGACTTCAATCTCGACCTCCTGCGCTTCACCTGAATTGTTGTGAAGAACCGCACTGAGATCAATCTGATCTGATAGGTTGCTGAATCCGGGCAGAGCAGGCTCAATGATGAGCGGCTTATTGATCACTAAAGGCGCCTGACCGGAACCAAAACGATTCCCCTCGGCGACGACTGCCATGACCCGGAAGTTTGTCAGATTGTCAGGAGCTTTGAAGGTCGCGGTGACCAGCCCATTCTCGTCCGTGACAAGAGCACCGGCCCAGAATGCAACTGCCTTAAAGTCTTTGCGAACCCGATCGGGATCGAGACCTTTTCCAGCTCCACCGCCGCCGATAACGTACCCTTTATTTCCAAAGTCCTGCTCAAGAGGATTCTCCGGAATCAAGCTGGAGAGACTTTGTCCGGTAGAGACGTTAAGAGGAAATGCTTTGTGAAACTCTTGCCCGGGTTCGGGTGTGTCGTATCCCGTGAGGCTGAGGATGCCTTCATCAACGGCATAGAGAGTTACTTCCGCATTGGCAGCCGGCTCACCGGTTTTACTCATCACGGTCGCATCGATCTTCACCTCTTCACCGGGTTGAAAATATTCCTGCTCGCCGGTATCGACAGTGACTTCCAACTGAACAGACGGATCATCCACTGCCAACTGGCAATAGCCCATTCGGTAGTCGGCCGATGGATGCTTGTGGGGACTGTCTCCGGCTCCGCGGATGATCAGAACCGAGGTAAAGAAATTCGGGGCATCGCCTTCTTCAATTGGAAATTCGAGAATCGTCTCGTGCTTATCGATCATCTGAGTCCGGACTTCCCGGACACCGCCCCGCTCGGTCGTGACGAGTGCATTCCCAAAAACCGGAGTCCGCACCAGCACCTGAGCGGTATCACCAACTTTGTAGGTCTCTTTGTCAGGAATTACATCGATACGAACAACATCGTGCCACGACCAGGATGGTTCCTCCGCCCCGATCACACGCACTTTAGTTTTGGTAAGAACTTTTCTTCCAGACTCATCGGTGGCAGCGAGTGTCACCACGTAGTCACCGGCTTCGGGAAATGTCAGATCTACGGGAACAATCCTCGCAATACCAGTCACTGGATCCACCTGCGTCTCAACAGTTCGAGTCTCCTCATGCTTCCGGACAAGAACCTTGTCATTCCGGTGAGTAATCTTTCCACCGGCACCTTTCACTTTAACAGTGTTCCAACTTTCCTTCTCCAAGGTGATCTTTGTTTCAACCGGTGAAGTGTGGACCTTTCCTGCAGCTGTCACATTCGCGACCGCAAACGTTACGGTATCGCCTGCCCGGTGAGTTCCATCCGGCTCTTGAATTCCCGTGTAGAAATCGGAACTGTGAACCGTGAATCTGGTATTCCCGGCGACCGTTTGTTGATTGGCATCGATTACTTCGGCACTGACGGTAACAACTCGCGGTGATGGTCCCCCGGTTTGTTCAGGGAGGTCAAATTTAATATTCGCCTGACCTTTCTCACTGAGGTGAAGCGTCTCACTGGCACTGAAGGAACTGTTGCGATCGGAGTAGTCACCAAAATCGAACTCATCAAATCCACGAGGTCTCGGGAAACTTTTTGATGCATACACATTCCAGTTCACGAGTGATTTTGAGAGCGGCTTGCCCATGTAATAATTCGCCGAAAGAGGAATCTCGATTTCTCCGGCTGAAGTGAGTGACTCCTTCGCATCGAGACTCACCTCGAAAGTATTCACCCGGTATTCCTCGACCTGAAACGAGTGATGGGCGATACGGCGCCATCTGTCATAATCCTCTTCTCCATCATCCTCCTCGCCTTCCTTCTTCTGCTTGTTGAAGTCGAGTTCCATCGAATACCAGCCCAGGCCACTTGTCGGCAATTTGAAACTGTCGTCAAAACTTCCGCGATCACTCATCGTGACTTCTTTGTCCACGATCTTTCGATTGCGGGAATCAAAGACTCGAAGCTGCGCTTTCCCTCCACCGCCCGGGAGGATCTTGTCCGCATCCACAAAACGGGAGATGGCTTTGATATAAATTTCCTCGCCCGGCTTGTAGACATCCCGATCAGTAAAAATTAAAGTGCGACGCTCCTCTTCGATCGGCGAATCATACCGGTAGTCGATGGAAAAACTCCACAAGCCCACTGTGTCCAGTTCTTCGGAAAACCGCATGACGTGACGATCTTTTCCGATCCTCGCATCCATCCAGGCCGCTTTACCATTGTACTCATCGGCAGAAAACTTCACCAGACCTCCCGCATCTGTTTGGCGCTTTGTCAGGGATTCGATATCATCATTAAAGAGAGCGATATCGACTCCGCTCAAGGGCGTTCCTTTTTCCAGCGAGAAGGCATAGATCAGGGTTTCCTTTTCCGTCTGTTTCCAGGCAAGCCCGATATCGGTCAGCTGAATCAATGCCTGGGCTCCGACACCGATACCACTTGGACTGTCCGAACTTCCCTCGGCACAGAGGTAGTAGCCTCCAAACTGTTCCCCTTCAGCAAGATCATCCCAGGAAAGGTTTACCGTTTCGGACTTGTCCAGTTCGGCGGTTCGCTCGATCCGCTGATCGTAAACTTCCTTTCCGGGAACCATTCCGAAGGCAACCGTCCGGTTTTCTCCCCATCCTTCGTATTCTTCATCGTATCCTTTGAGCGCATACAGAAGTGAATCACCTCTTAAAGTTTTTACGCGGACATGAAGCGATTCGAGATTTCCCATCTGGATATCAAACTTCCGGTGCCCTCCTGCATTCTGGGTCGTGGTAAATGCCGGCAAGGTAACGAATCCGTCCTGCGGAGTAAACTTCACCGCCTTTACAACCGCCTGGTTCAACTGGGTATTGTCATTCCCCACAATCCCGGGTCTCACTTTGACCACGTAGTCCTTTGCAAATTCAAAATCGCCTTTGATTCGAATAGTTGAACTCTGATTCACAATCTCATAATTAGCCGGAACCGGATTCACCGAAATATAGGAAGAAAGTTTTTCCGCATCAAAATCCGCGTGAAGTCCTCCTTTTGTATGATCAATCACAATCGATTTATCCGAATCGAATTGATTGCTCGCATAGACATCTCTCACCACGAACTCCCTGAGTGCCCCGATATAGTCCCGCTTTTCTTCCGGAAGCGAATGAGATCCGTCGGCGCTGCTGAGGCCTGCATTAAATTTCAGGTACCAGGTCGCATCGAGCGGCAATGAAACGGCCGGGCTCAGGAGAAGATAATTTTCCGTGGCGATCGCGAGGCGGGCCTCTTCATTAAGATTGCTTCGAAAAGCGATGACTTCGTTCGCTGAGGGCTTCTTCGCTTTTACTGCGACCTGGCGGTCATGATTGGTATCAAAAAAGGAGATCAATGACTCCGCAGACTTCGCACTCATCGGAGCATTGAAGCGGAGCAGGATTTTCGAATCGGGAGTCAATGGGCGACTGGAATAAAAGCGCGATGGAAATCGGCTGAAGCTCAGCCCGGTATCCTGATTTTCATCAGCATCCTGAGACTGAATACCTGGAGCGAGACAGAAAAGGGCAAGTAACGGAAATAGATATCGTTTCATAAAAAGGTTCCTCCTAAATTCAGAAACGGATGGCGCCCCTGAAATATTTGGTGTTTGACGAATAATACGTCGGAATTAGGCGAGAACTTTCAGGAGAAGGAAAAAAGATCACTAAGCCAATCCTGCCGTCCGCACAAAAGGTGGTATCGGACATCCCATCGAATCAGCGATCGCACGGATAAGCTCGGCTTCGCTGCTGGAAACCACTCCATCCGTCATCACCGAAGCACTGCAGGCTTCGAGCAGTTGCCGTTTCACAATCGGGGACGCCATGGAAAACTCATCCAGAGCCCGACCGATGGCGTCGAGGCCACATTCATCCGGTGTAGCGAAAGTGATCTCTGATCCTGTTATCCTTTTCGAACCGGCTGCGAAGGCCGCCTCGACATCTGCATCACTGGAAGGGCTGCTCATTGCTGCCAGAGTCGACAACAGGATGCTCGCTTCATCTTTCAACACCTCCATTTTGAGATAGCGAACCCGCGGTGATTTCTCCCGACCGAAATAAGTGTCCAAATGGCGATTTACAACCCTGAGCAAAGCAAATTCGAACAAGTCCACCTGACGGTCACTTGCGATCAATTTCTGAAGAAGGTGTTTAAACCGATCATACTCGCCGGGAGACAATCGCCTGAGTGTCGGAATGCAAAGGTCCACCAGCGCCAGTTTTGCGGCGGAATGAATTTCGCTGATCTGACCATGAAGCGTAATAACACGCTGGTAAGTCTCCTCTTCGGTTTCGTTCCGCAATTCGTCCAATTCGTCATCGCGAAGTTTGTCATCCTGTGCGAGCAAAAGTGCAAAGATCATCGCCTGAGCACCCGATTGACTCCGGGAAGCGTCTGTCCATTCCGGAGGAAAATTCTCCAGAAGCTCATGACCCAGCGCAACCTGCTCGGGGTGAACCGAACTCATGCTTTCAATTGCTTCCGACTCGGTCATCCTCACCGATGCGCCTTGCTCTGCGAGCATCATCCCGGGAATCATCACAGGTACCGTTGGAAGCGCCGGAGGCGTCTTTCTCTTTTCAGGCTCATCCCGTTCTGTGATCGGAGGAAGATGCGACGGCGCAAATTTTCCATCCCACGAAGGCATCAGCCGTTTAATCCGGATCGGTAATGGCGGGTGTGTCGCGAAAACGGAACTGCGAAAGGCACTACCGAAAAACAGATGGCTGGCGTCACGTGACATAGGATGACTCATTTTCGAGCCGGCAGCCAGTCCTCCAATTTTTTGAAGGGCACCGGCAAGTCCGTCCGGATTTCGGGTAAACTGAACGGCGGAAGCATCTGCCAGAAATTCTCGCTGTCGCGATACCGAAGCCTTAATCAGATTCGCAAAAAACAGTCCAATATATCCAATGATAAAAAGCCCCAGGCCTGCAACCAGCATCACGATCACAGCTCCGCCTCCTTCACGACTGCGACTTCCGCGGCCAACATAGGACATTCCGCGGAGAATGAACTCTCCTATCAATGAGATAAAAAGAATTCCGAATACCACACCCATTAAGCGCATGTTGAGACGCATGTCGCCGTTGAGGATGTGCGAAAACTCGTGGGCGATCACTCCCTGCAACTCATCGCGGGTGAGCAGTTTCATACATCCGCGAGTCACTCCAATTACCGCATCACTCGTCGTTTTCCCAGCAGCAAAAGCGTTGATCGATTCCTCGCTGTCCATCACATAGACATCGGGAACCGGGACACCAGATGCAATCGCCATTTCCTCGATGACATTCAGCAATCGCCGCTCATGAAAATCGATGGAGTTGGTGTCGACAATCCGACCACCTAATTCCTGAGCAACCACTTTTCCGCCGCCGGAAAGTTGCATTGTTTTGAAACTCGAAGCGAGAAATACGACCACTCCAGTTCCGACAGCTGCGGCAATCAATACGCCCGGCTGCCAGGGATTGAAGCGCCCCCCATCACTGACAAAGGGGATAATCGCTACGGCGAGAAAGTAGATCGATCCAATGATTCCCAACACAGCGAGCAGAAAATAGAACACCAACACGTGGGTCTTTTTCCGCGCCTGCTCCTGATGCTCAAAGAAATCCATCAATTAGTCCGGGGACCAAAGGTCTAGAATTTTACTTCAACATTCTCACGCTCAGAATCGTCGGAAACTTCAAACATGGTTGCCCGGACAAAATTGAACATGTTGGCAATGAAGTTCGATGGGAACACTTCGATCTTGTTGTTAAAATTCATGACCGCGTCGTTATAGGCCTGCCTCGAAAAGGCGACCTTTGACTCCGTTGAGCTCAGTTCCTCCTGCAACTGCAGCATGTTCTGATTACTGCGCAGATCGGGATAGCTCTCAGAGAGAGCAAACATTCTACCAAGAACTCCACCGAGCCCGGATTCAGCAGCTGCCAGTTTCTGCATCGATTCTGCATCACCTACATTGGCATTCGCCGACTGACGAGCAGTCTCCGCTGAGTTTCTCGCCTGAATCACCGCCTCAAGAGTCTCGCGCTCATGAGTCATGAAAGCTTTGGCTGTTTCGACCAAATTCGGAATAAGATCGTGGCGGCGCTTCAGTTGCACGTCGATTTGGGCGAATGCGTTTTTGTAGCGGTTTCGCATTTTGACCAGTCCATTGTAGAGCCCGATCACGAAAATGATCGGGAACAGGACCACGGCGACGACGATGAGAATAATTACGAGTGTTGTCATGATAAATACGGTTCGGCGGATGCAGCTCACCCAATTTCGCGGTGAGACGATCAGACTGTAAGGGGATTCAGGGGTTTTTCGATTACAAAACCATCACATTTTTAGAACGCTTCATTCTTAATCGTTAAAAATTTTGCAAAATTGCGCCGCTTTGCTTGAATTTGTTACTGTCTCTTATACACATCTCCGAGCCCACGAGACCGAGGCTG
>OJCB01000125.1_pt1 | contig 32571 bp, 28 predicted proteins | sample 1591501 | NCBI WGS metagenome assembly OJCB01 (sample SAMN05416813, study PRJEB24817) | seawater metagenome | isolation source: Sea water | place: Canada:Atlantic | collected 2013-07 | reverse complement strand
TCGTCGGCAGCGTCAGATGTGTATAAGAGACAGGCCTTGTTGTATTCAGTGATCAGTTGATTGGTCTCATCCTTCGCTTCTCCAAGGAGCCGGATATAAGCGGCCAGGGGGGCTCCCGGAGCTTCCGGTCTATCGAGATGCATGAAATAGTAAACGTAGGTCAAAGCGGACGCATAGTCCTCACTGCCCCCCTTCCAATCGCCGGGTTTCATGACAAGAAACTCTCCGGGCTTCGGCAGTTTGATATGATCTCCGGAGCTCACTCCTCTGCTAACTAGACGCCCCTTAATTCCGTTCTCCGCATTCCGAAACTCGAAGCGCCCGTTTTGATAAGGCACCGACGCCATGTACTCCGCCGTTCCCTCTGCCAGCCAGAGCGGCATCAGCGCCAGCCATTCATGCATCAGTTGATGGGTGATTTCATGGATCAAGGTTGAGGTGTCACTCCCTTTGCGCAAAGTGAGCTGGCTGCCGTTCTTCTGCACCCCCATCTGGGAATAAGGGACGAACACCTTTTTCCTGGCCATGATGTAGATTCCCGCCACGTCTTTTGTTTTTCCGTGGGCAGTGCTGTCCGACAGCACTTTGCCAAATTCCCCTTTTGTCAGAAAACTGGTCTGGAAATATTTCGAATCCCCTGAGGGTGCAATCTTCAGGCCGAGTGGCAGAGCGGCAACAGCTGCGTGAGTCCCTTCAAAAACTCGTCCGGCTTCCATCACAAAACCCGTTGAGACCGCCTGACTGCTGGTGAATTCAAAATGCTCGGTATAATATCGTTCCGGGCCGCCTGTGACTTTGATCGAGGTCTCAATCTTTGTTTCGTCCGGCATGGGAAGGAGTGCGTAGGTCAGCCCCTTTTCCTTCATTCCGGTGATGTATTCCTGATCCGCTTTGCTGAGTGCTGCGAGCGATACTGAAGCGTCGCGGCCATCGGTGAGAATCAAGTGAACGGAATCCCCTTCCACAAAATTCAGCTTCGCTTCAATTGAACGGCCTTTACCATTCTTCCACAAACGATTCCCGGGTAGATCTCCTGCCTGTGAAAATGCAGGCAGGAAACACGTCGCGATTAGCAATATCCCTGTGAGTTTGAGAAACATGGAGGAGTTTTCTTTCCTTAAACTATGCAAATATCTCGAAGCTTGTCGAGTCGCGAGTGTGCGATTCAAGAGGGGCAGAAGATCGATTTAGCACGGTTTCCTTTTTCTTTTCCGCTGTTCTCTTTGGTTGACCCTCTCCGACAAAATGGCAAGATTAGCCACTTCCAGTTTTCCGATTCCATGCACCGATTCTATTTCCTCCTCGCTCCTCTCTTGTTCACCCTTGCCATCGCTCAAGACGATGACGAAAAGAAGGAGAAAACTGCCGAAGAAGTCGCTGCGGAAGAAGCGGCCAGGAAAGCAGAGTTGCTGAAGCTTCCCAACCTGGTTCTCATCATCGCCGACGACATGGCCTGGGACGATTGCGCTCCTTATGGTCACGACCGGATCATGACCCCGAACTTGCAGCGCCTTGCCGATGAAGGGATGCGCTTCGACAACGCTTTTCTCACTATCAGTTCCTGCAGCCCGAGTCGCGCCAGTATTGTCACCGGTCGTTACCCTCACAGTACCAACGCCGAGGAACTTCATTGGCCGGTTCCGGAGGATCAAATTACTTTTGTAGAGAAGTTGAAGGACAAGGGCTACTGGACGGCCGCTGCCGGGAAATGGCATCTCGGTGACGCGATGAAAGACCGTTTCAATGAGGTTCGCGAAGTCGATACTTCCGGATTTCAACTTCCTTCCGGTGAAGCAGGGAAAGCGGGGAAATTCAAAGAGACCCTGCAAGGTGAAGCCCAAAGCGGTTGTGCCGATTGGATGGCTCTGATGGATAATCGGCCAAAAGATCAGCCATTTTTCCTTTGGCTGGCCGCATTGGATCCTCATCGCCCCTATCACCAGAACATCATTAAAGATGGCGCACGGACCGATGAAATCAAAGTGGCGCCCTATCATCCGGATACTCCCTCCGTGAGGGTCGACTATCAGCAATACTACGACGAAATCACCCGTCTCGATAAATATGTTGGCCTCGTTCTCGACAAACTCGCGGAGCAGCAGGCATCCCAGAATACCGTAGTGCTTTTCATCAGCGACAACGGTCGTCCGTTTCCACGCGATAAGACAACTCTCTACGATAGTGGGATCAAGACTCCGTGGATTGTGCGGTGGCCTGAGAAAATCATCCCCGGATCGACATCATCCCGACTTGTGAGTTCGGTAGACATTGGCCCGACATTTCTGAACATCGCCGGAATCACCGAGATCGGGCCGACTTTTCAGGGACGCAATTTCGCCCCGCTTCTGACCGATCCGAATACCCCGATCCGGGAGTATGTCTATGCGGAGAAAAACTGGCACGATTTTGAAGATCATGTCAGGGCAGTTCGCAATGAGCGCTATAAATTCATCCGGAATTACTACAATGACCTGCCGCAGACTCCTCCGGCTGACGCAGTGAGGAGCCCGACCTACATTGAGCTTCTTCGCCTTCGGGAAAGCGGAGAATTGCTCCCCCATCAGCTGACCTGTTTCAATGCTCCCCGTCCGGCTGAGGAACTTTATGACACCAAGCTTGATCCTTTTGAGCTCAACAATCTTGCGGCAGACGAACGATTCTCTTCGCTTCTGTCTTCAATGCGCGCAGCGCTTGCGGATTGGGAAAAGCTCACTGAGGACAGTGCTCCGGAGCTGCGAACTGCAGATGAATTTGACCGCGTCACAGGAGTCCCGACCCCCGCCCGGGTCCGCCCTCGACGAACCAAAGCCGAAATGGTCGAAGACGGTCTTGTCGCACCGTGATTGAACTCTTTTCATCCCTATGAAGAAATACACCTTACTCATCACCTTACCCCTTCTCTGTCTTTCGAACGCCTTCGCCGGCTTTTCCTGGGAGGACGAAGAGGGAAAACACAAAACGCTCTATCACAACAGTCGACTGGTAGCGCGCTACATGTACGAGACGATTGATGAGAGCACTCCGGAACGGCGTGAAGAAACCTACAAGCCGTTTTATCACATCTACGATTTCGACAGCAGTAAGAGCTTTATCACCAAGGGCGCCGGCGGAAAATTTACTCACCATCGTGGAATTTACTACGGTTTCTCCAGATGCAGTTATACCGATGCTGAGGGCGAGGAGCAAAAAAATATCGACACCTGGCATTGTCGCAAAGCCCACCAGATTCACACGGAGTTTCTTGAGGAAAAGGGAAACGATGACAGCGCCATGCTCTCTACCAAAATTGACTGGATCGGTGATGATCAAAAGCCCTTCGCCAGTGAGGTTCGAACCTTGACCTTCTCTTTTGATGGAAAAGACCTCCTTGTCGATTTCAAATCGACTCTGACTCCACTCGTTCCAAAAGTGAAACTCGATGGTGATCCGCAGCATGCAGGTTTTCAATTCCGTGCTTCCAATGAGGTAGCCGAGAAGACTGCGAAGCAGACCTATTATATCCGTCCGGAAAGCGGCAAGGCTCCCGAAGGCAAGACAATCAACTGGGATAAGAAGAATGACAGTGAAGCGACTCGTGACCTTCCCTGGAAAGGGATGAGCATTATTGTAAGCGGAAAGCGTTACACAGTTGCCTACCTTGATGATAAGGGGAATCCGAAACCGGCCCGATTCAGCGAGAGAGATTACGGACGCTTTGGATCGTATTTTGTGAAGGATCTTACTCCCAAAAAACCGCTCACGGTAAACTACCGACTTGTGATACGGAAGGGTGAAATGTCCGCCGACGAAATCTCCGGAATGAGCGATGATTTCGCTCCTTAATTTTTAAAGGCTCTGAATGTTCGGTAAACGAAAAAAGGCGAAACAGGGTTCTATCGGTGAATCTACGGCTGAATCCCGCTCGGAGATCTCCGAGATTCTCCGGAAAGTTCGCAAGATCGAGTTGCGCACCCGTGGGCTGGTTCGAGAAAGCTTCGGAGGCGAATATCACAGTTGCTTCAAGGGTGAAGGTATCGACTTCGAGGATTTTCGGGAGTATCAAGCCGGCGATGAAGTCCGGACTATTGACTGGAATGTCACGGCAAGGATGGGTCATCCATTCGTAAAGAACTTTGTCGAAGAACGGGAGATGACAGCATTCGTTGCTGTCGATATCAGTGCATCGGGAAATTACGGAAGTCACGGCCCCAGCAAGCGGGAGCTCATGGCCGAGGTCGCAGCGCTACTGACCTTCAGCGCACTGCAGAACAAAGACAAAGTCGGACTGATTCTTTTCACGGACGAAATCGAACTCTACCTTCCCCCGAAAAAAGGAACCGCCCACGCACTGCGCCTCATTCGGGAAATTCTTCTTTTCGAGCCGAAAGGTCATCGCACCTCTCTGAACGCTCCCGTTCACTTGTTGAAAAATGCTGTGCGCAAGCGTTCGCTCGTCTTTCTAATTTCTGACTACCTGTTCACTGACGATCTTCGGAAAGAGCTTAAAACCGTCAGTCGAAAACATGATGTCGTAGCGATTCAGGTCAGTGATCCCGCTGAATTGGATCTACCGGCAGTGGGACGGGTGCGGCTCGAGGATCCGGAGACTGGCAAACAGATTGAAATCAACACCGGCAGCCAGCACCTTCGCAATGCGTATGCGGCGGAGGCCCGGAAGTGGCAGGAGCAGATTGATTCAGAATTCAAGCGCCTCTCCATTGATAAGATCTCGCTTCGAACCGACGAAGAGTATCTCCCCGCCCTTCATTCTTTCTTTAAGCGCCGTGACAAAGTTGAGACTGTCTGACTGCTCATGATTTCTCTTTTCCTCCAACAGGCAGCTACTGCCCCGGTCGCGGCAGAGATCGAGGACATCAAAGGTATCGTCATGCTTGAGCCGGAGCCGTCGATCTGGGCCACCGTGCTGTGGGTTTTGCTGGCTCTCGCTATTCCTATGGCCATAGGTGGAATGGTCTGGTATCTGCTAGTGAAATTTGGAAAAGGTAAAACGATGATTCCGCCGGAAGTGAAGGCTATGCAGAAGCTGAAGGCTCTACATCAAAAGGAGGAAACATTGCCACCCAATGCACTTAGTCTTCAAATCTCCGAGACGCTCAAGGATTTCCTCGTCGAAAAGTTTGAGGACCGGATTCGATACGAAACTGCAGATGAGTTCCTGACCCGTTTTGCCAGTGCACCGAATCCACCTTCGAATGTTCCGGCTCCCGTCCATCAGGACCTGAAATCATTTGTCAGAATGAGCGAAGAACTTAAATTTGGTCACTCTCCTGATGCCGGGAAAAAGATGGCGTCACTCTTTCAAATGGCCGACAACATTGTATACCTTTCCAAAATTGGACCACTGCAAAACGAATCCTGATATGAATCCTATTGCTCGCATTTCGCTTATTCTTCCTTTAATCGCCGGAGCACTGCTGCTGTCCAGCTGCGCATCCTCCTACAACAAGGCTTTTGACCAGTCTGCTGCAGAATATTCTGCCGGTAAGGTAAAATCTCCTGAAGGTGCCTGGGAAGGAACCTGGACTACATCGACCAACGGACACACCGGCCCGATTCGGGCGATCGTCAGCGAAGATCTGGATAAGCCGGGGCACTACGATTTTAAATACAGGGCCAGCTGGAATAACTTTTTCTCCGGAACATTCAATGTAAATTATGCCGCAAAACGCCGCGGCGGTTCCTATCTCGTAAACGGGTCCGAAGATCTCGGCCCTTTCGGGGAATTTCAGCACGATGCAATCATCACGCCGTCGCGCTTTTCCGCATCTTACAAGAAGAACGGTGGAGAGGAAATCGGGGCATTTCAAATGAAACGCCCGGCAAAACAGTAGTTTTTCGGAGAACTTTCTTTTCGGGAATCAAATCCCGACGGAACTCGATCTTCGCCGGTGGATTTGCGGGGCCAGGCGCTTCAATCTCATCGGTATGACTAAACGACCGTGGTCGGTCGGGGCCCTGATTGCGTGTGCCGTCGCCATCCCATGATTCCTCCGAGCAGAATCAATCCAATCGAACCGAGCTGATAGCCGCTAAGTCCAAAAATAAGGTCCGGAGTATTCCGATAGAAACCATGCCAGAGTCGGAAGGCTCCGTAGGAAACGAGGTAGGCGTGGAATAGCTGCCCTTTTCCGACACCTGCCTTCTTGATCGGGAGAATCGCAGCCAGAAACAGGAGGTTGAAACCAAGTTCCAGGGGCACCGCTGGCCATCTTGCGATGCCCGTTTTGTCGACCATCGCATACCATTTCTCCGGATCACATTTCTCTCCTAGACAACAACCGTATCGCAGACACCCCACCCGACCAAAGGCAATACTTAGCGGGACAATTACAGCAAACCAGTCACCGGTCGCTTTTTTGTGCTCGAGTAGTTTCTTCGTCAGCTCGACACCGAGATACCCTCCTAACAAAGCGCCTACGATGGTTTTTCCGCTGGCAACATAGAACAGCCAATTCTCATCATCGAAGTGAAGATAGCCTTCGGAAACCAGGTAGAGGATTTTTGCCCCGATGAAGGCTCCGCAAAGTCCGCCGACATAAATTCCGAAAAGATGCGGCTCTTTTTTCCACCGTCTCGACCAAAGCCATCCGCCGATGACGATGCCGCCCAGCATGATCCAGGCATAAAGCCCGAATGAACCGGACTGAATCGCTTTCTCCCAGTCGACCATGTTTCAAAAAGTATCAGGAAGTCACGCAACCAGCCGCGCCACCCTTTAAGTAATAGCGGCAAAAGGAATCGAGGGCTCCGTCGGGGCGAATCACATGGGTGCAGCACCGGTCAATTCTATCCTGATCCCAGTCCTCGCCATCCATGAAGGGTTTGATGAAAAGGCGAAAAGTATGCCGCTCATCCATTTCCAGATCATGGAGTAGTTTTCCAAGCGGCTCTGATTCGCATCCGCACTTGGCGAGATCCTCGAGTCGATAGCGAACCCGGTCGCTGATAAACCCCTGTAAAGTTCCGAAATCGACGAATTCACTGATGGAATGGATTTCCCCGCCCATCTTCATGAGATAGCCAATCGTGGCGCAGTTGGGATCTCCGCAGGGAAGAGGTGTGAAATCATCGAAGGAAAGTTGGCCGTCCGACTGCCCGACCAATCCGAGAATCAGATCGGCAGTATTGAGTCGTGCTGCTTCTTTTTCGTGAGAGCGCCCGCTTCCGAACATCGGCTGAAAGGCTACTCCGCGAACGTGTTCGAACTGCAATCCATATTCCACGGTCTTCCAGAGCTGCTCGATGTTTTCCGGAATCACCGTCATGGCGAGGGTCATGGGAATCCCCAACTCCCCTGCCCGCTCGATCGCTTTGTGTTTCATTTTGCGGAGATCAGCACCACGAAGCTCGACTTCCCCGGGAAGATCGGGTCCATCGTATTGCAGGTAAAACTGGAAATGACCGTAGGCGACTGATTCTTTCAACTGCTCTCCAAACTCCTTATCCCCGGCAAGCCGGACACCGTTGGAATTCACGAGAACGTAATCAATATTCTCATTCTCTCGACACCAGGAAATCAGCTCAAAAAACTGAGGGTGCAAGGTGGGCTCACCTCCTGACAGTTGAAGAATTTCGATACCGCCCTTCCGGTCAATCACTCCCTGAATTCTCGACTTGAGTTCATCGAGCGGCACGGCGTCGACTTGTGATTCGTGGGGTGAGTCGGCAAAACAGGTCGGGCAACTCAAGTTGCAGGAGTCAACAATCTCGATCAGCGCGAGGCAGGTCGACAATTTTTCCAGCGGATCCACTTTCGGTAAATCCATCACCGCATTGCCCCCGAGGAAGCCAATCTGATCGCCTTTCGCAGGAACGGCACATCCGCAGCTTCCATCGGAGCAGTCATTTTCATCCTGTCCTTTCGACAGCCAGTAAAACCGGGCATCCGAGGAAATCTTCACGGATTGCTCTCCGCAGGTCGGGCACTTCTTATGTAGCCACACTTCTGAAGCTTCCGTTTGCACAACATCGGCAGGAACCTTTTCCCGGCATTGGGAACAGAAGCTGGTGGTGGATTTAAGTTTCGTTAGTGTAGAGTTCATCGCGAAAAGCTAGCATAGAGTATTATTGTGCATCCTGCGGGCACGATGAAAAAGAAAAGACCCGCATAGCTCATCAAGAAGCAAAGAAGGCCGCAAACAATTCGCCGCCACATCGGCCCGGTTGAACGCTTGAATCCTATCCGTCCCAGGAAAAGGCTGACCAGTAGAAGTATGCCCAGGATCAGTCTTACCCCGAGACCGACCCAGGTCAGAATCGGCGGGTGGATGCCGTAAATCAAACAGACAAGCTCTCCCCCAATTAGCGAGGCAGTAATGAAGGCGGGAATCATCCACCATTTTCGAAATCGATCCATGCCTCGAGAATAGAGAGACCGCAGGAGTTTTCAAAATCGATTGTTTTGAGCGGACTATCATTCTCATCAATACATGGGCTCGGAGTTAACTAGCGATGCTCCCCCGGCCTTCTCAGGCAAATGCAGAAATAAGAGCGCAGCAACCTCCGAAGAGGAATACTCCATATCCAAATGCGGTTGCCACACCACAAAGAATACTGACGGTTATTTTCCAGGCCTTTCCCAGAGTCGACTTGGCGTAGACGCTTCGACCGACACAGATGCCTGATGCAATCGCCCCAATCGCCAGCAGGCCAAGGCAAACGGTAAGAAAAATATCGTTCGGTCCGCTACTCCCTCCGTAGGCAGCGAAAATTGCTGTGAAAATGCAGAGAACCGCGGGCCCGAGGCAAAATAGAAACTTCTTCATATAGTGGCTGGTAAATTATACGGCGGTAAGCTTTCGGACCTTTCAGGTAAATGATTACACCTTCTCTCGCGGCGAAGGTCAATAGAGGTCCATCAAAATCACACAAGCCGCGAAAAGCAGAATGGTGGAGGAGGCGCCAACAGTCAGACCGCAAAGAACTCCAGGCGCGAACCGGCCCGCTTCCTTGAAAGGGACTCTTCGGGAAACCCACTCTCCCGAACAGTAGCCGGAAAACCCCATACCAAGCCTGGGAAGCAGGATCATGGTGAGGGGATAAAAATCCGTCCTACTTTTCGGAGACTACCCTAAGCTTCCTCGCGAAGTCCCTGAGTCATCTCGAACTCGCGGCACCAGCCTTTGATTTCGAGATCATTGAAAATCTTACCCATCACCCGGCGTAGCAAACCTTTCAGATTGGCATTGTCGAGTTCGGCAAGACTGCGGACAGCCTGTTCTTTGTAAGTCTCCAAGAGGAGCATACATTTATCATCAGCTTCCAGCTCATGGGCCAGCGTCCGAATCTTGTGAATAGCGATGTCCTTGAGATCTTCGTGGCTCCAGAGAGAATCGAGAACCGCGCGGTCGTCGCCTTTGGCTCGCTCTCTGGCCAATGCCAGAAGAACACTGGGGCGCATTTGCTCCAACTCGTTGTCACCGGCATCTTCGCCAAGATCATCCATGTCGTCACGGATCTGGTAGGCAATCCCGAGATTTTCAGAATACTCTTTAAGAACGTCGGCGTAATCCTCCAGTTGCCCCGCATAGCTGGCACCGAGTTTCAGCGCAACTTCGAATGCCGGAGCAGTCTTCTGACGGAAAATTTCGAGGACTTGTTTAGAATCCAGTGGAACCGGTTTCTGTGCCCAGCAAAGCTCCGCGCCCTGACCACGACACAATTCGCGTTGTCCCTGAGCTGCCACATTCAGCATTTCCACTTTCCGGGCGTCACTCGCATCACACTCACCGATAAGGCGATATCCCTCACCGATCAATAAATCCCCTACATTCAGAGCCACTGGCACTCCGTGTTCAGCATTCAAGGTAGGCTGATCGTATCGGCCGTGATCTTCATCCTCGATATCATCATGAACGAGTGAGGCTTTATGGAAAATCTCTGAAGCAAAAGCGATCTTCTTAATGTCATCCGGAATCGGCTCTCCGCGATCTTCACGAAGCGCCTGAAAAGCTGCCACCGTCAAAAACGGGCGCCAGCGCTTTCCGTCACGAGCCAACCATTCATGCGCGATTTCTTCAGTCTTTCCCTCGGGCTCTCCGAGAATCTCTGTGATCGCCGCCGGCGTGAACCATTCTTTCACTTCATCATGGAGAGAAGTGAGATCAAGTCGACGGGTCTTGTCGTCGCTGGTGAGGTGGATGTATTCCCAGACCCAATCGATATCGACGGTCGTGTTGACGCAGTCGTCCTGCAAGAGAGGGACTGCGATAGAAGGAATTGCCGCCGCTTCCACATACGGGAACGTCCTTTCCAAAACAGCAAGGCAGGAAATCCCGACGATCGCTTCAATCTGACCCGTTTGAATCAGAGACATCACAATAGCGGATCCTTCTGCCACGAGCACCGCGTAACCGAGCTTTTCAGCCTCATTCTGAAAATCTTCAATCGAGCAAAGTCCGCACTGTTTACAAAGGAGGCCGAATTCATCAAAAGGAGCCGGGCATTTGTCTTCCACCCGCAGGCATTTAGGCATCAGGAGAAGACGCCTCTCATAGGGAATCTCGGCAAGAGTTTCCCGCCACATCTCGTTATTCAGACAGACTGCGGTGTAATGAAGATAAGTATCGTCAGGATATTTTAGCTCATCGAGAATCTTTCGGGCATGAACATCCAGCTCTTCCAGGGGCATCGGTGGAACAGGATTATCCGATTCCACATAATTTCTGATGACGCGCAAAACTTCGTCCCGTTCGCCCTTGGTCTGAGGAATATTCTTCTTCGGTGGACGCATACGGGTCGTCGTCACCGGAACGGGCTTAGGAATGGTAATGGTTTGGATCGTATCAGACATGTCCGGTTTTATTCGATTCAGGAGGGTTAGGTCCCCGATTTAACAGGGGCAGATGGAAAAAGTTCCGCGCAAACCTAACATGAGACAGCGTCTCGAAAAGCGGAATCTTGGCAAGTGAAACCGACGGCGTAATGAGGGGGCTGTTTCAGGATATATTTCCTCGTCAGGAGGAGCTCTTAAAATAGTCAGGAAGCTCACTGATCGAGGAAAGAGTCAGGTAATCGTTCTCCGATTCATGATCGCCCACCTCCTCGTGCCTCCAGGTGGTGTGAAACGGAATATGAACGGCCTGTCCTCCGAGCGCAATCACAGGGAGGACGTCACTCTTTAATGAATTGCCCACCATGACAAATTCAGCGGGATCGATATCGAGCTGATTCAATAGCTTGCTGTAATTTCCCTCCTCTTTCTCATGGAGCACTTCAACATGATGAAAGTGTTTCTCGAGGCCTGACTTTCTCAGCTTTCGCTCCTGATCCAGCAGATCCCCTTTTGTAAGGACGATGAGCCGATGGCTTCTCTGAAGCTGAGAGAGCACTTCGCTGACGCCGGGGAGGAGATGGACAGGGTGTTCGAGCATATCCTTTCCCAGTTGGATGATTTTCGAGAGATTTTTGTTCGAGATCTGACCATTGGATAGATCGATGGCGGATTCGATCATAGACAACATGAAGCCCTTAATCCCATAGCCGTAGAGCCCAAGGTTCTTCATCTCCATTTTAAAAAGCTCCTGATCGCTTGTGTTCTTCGCTTCATACCCCTCCAGGAGTGTTGTGAATTTATCTTCCGCGTCGCGGAAATAGGTTTCATTGATCCAGAGAGTGTCATCCGCATCAAATCCTATCACCCGAATCCTTTCAAATTTGTCTTTCATTTCAGCGTAAAGGGATCAGGTAAATTGGAAGTATCAGGATGGTAGCGTCGATCCAGTAAGTCCTCTTTTTGTGAGTAGATCAACTCCCGGGACGTCAAACTTCCATAGTGTGGACTCGATTCACACTGAAACCGACTGAGGCCCTACTGCAATATTGTTGTTGCTTTCGCCCGTCTTGCAAGGAAAGCCGAAATCCATTATGATAGAAATGGCTTCGGTGATACGATCATCAAGTCCCCTCTGCCCTCCATGTCTGAAGACCCTTTACTTACCCGGGAAACACTTTTGCTTCGGCTCCGCGATCCGGCGGACGATGCGTCGTGGCGTGAGTTTGCGGAGATTTATACCCCGCTTCTTTATCGGTATTGTCAGAAGCGGGAGATCAAGAAACAGGATTCAGCTGATATTGTTCAGGAAGTCATGCGATCGGTATCTCTCGCGATGAAGGGTTTCGAATACGATCCGCAAAAGGGAAAATTCAAGGGGTGGCTGTTCACTGCAGTCCGCAATGCGATCGGAAAGCATTTCAAAAAAGCTTCCAAGAGGCCGATTACGGCAGCAGAAACCAGGATGCTGCAACAGATCGAGGATAAGCCGGATGAGCGGGAAATTCATGACTGGGAGAAAGATTACCGTCGCGAATTGCTTGGATGGGCGATTGAAAAAATCCGATCAGAATTTGCCGATAGAATCTGGAACGCGTTCGAGCAGACTGCTCTCCATGGGCGGGAGCCGGGAGATGTTGCGACGGAAACGGGAATGAGCAAGAACGCGGTCACCCTTGCGAAGTTCAGAGTTGTGAAGAGACTGCGTGAGAAAGCCCAGTCCGTTGACGCGGAAAATTGGGAAGCGGAGATGATAGAAAAAATGCAAAAAGTTTGAAATCGAAGCTCATCCTTAAGCTAGTATAATTTTGAAATGCTGCAGTCCCCGCCCGACGACATCGTTATCGATGCATGGCTCTCTGGGAGCCTCTCTTCGGAGGAGAGTTCTGATCTGGAGCTGTGGCTGGATGCGAATCCCGATTTCCTCCCTGATGCCTCGACGTCAGAAGAAGAAGAGTTCGCCGATTTAGCTGAGATTTCCTCCCGCTCCGGCGACCCAACGCTGACAGCTCTGATTGACCGGGTCTCCGGCACTCCGCTACCTGAGAGCGCCTCTCCTGGCGAGGATTCGTGGAGGGAAGTGCTCACCCCTGTCGAAGGAGACGATTCTATCCTCGGGATGATAGGCGACTATGAAGTGATTGAGCTTATTGCCATGGGCGGAATGGGTATCGTCTTCAAGGCCCGGGATCCCGAACTCGACAGACTTGCTGCGATAAAGGTTTTGTCGCCTGAGCTTTCTGCCAACGCCACCGCGCGGAAGCGCTTCCTTCGCGAGGCGCGTGCGTCCGCAAAGTTGGAGCACGATAACATTCTCCCAATCTACGGAGTCTATGACGAAGCCATCCCCTACTTTGCGATGCGTTTCGCCCCGGGAGGCACTTTGCAAGAGAAGCTGGATCAAGGCGAGACCTTCGATCTTGAATCCCTTAAGTCGATCACGGTTCAAGTGGCATCGGCACTGAAAGTATCCCATGAGAATGGAATCGTTCACCGTGACATCAAACCGGGAAATATTCTTTTCGATGAGGAGAATGGGCAGATCTGGGTTTGCGATTTCGGCATCGCATTGAGTAAAGACGATCCTTCATTAACCTATGCAGGTTCCATCGCAGGCACACCCAAATACATGTCTCCAGAGCAGGCTGCTGGAGCCACCCTTGATGGTCGAAGCGATCTCTATTCTCTGGGGGCAGTTCTCTACCGCTGTGCAAGCGGCAGGGCTCTCCGGACCGGAGGGACCACAGCATCTGTTCTTGGTGAGCTGGCGACCGATGGGAAAACAAAGATTGAGTTCGCAGGGCGAATGTTTCCCCGATACTTTTGCAGGCTGCTGACTAACCTTATTGCGCACGATCCATTGGACCGCCCGGCAACTGCGGATCTGGTAGTCCATGCAATTGAGGATGAGTTTTCCCCCCGGCCGAAAAGAACAGCGCGGCGGAGGAAGAGTGCCTTGATCTTCACCTTGGTAAGTTGTGCGCTTGCCTTGGCCCTCTTCTTACTTCTTCAGACTGCTCCGGTTCAAAGACTTGTTAACCGGGCGCTGGCAGTTCGGCATGAACAATCTTTTAACATCCTTGGAAAACTGGGAGCGTATTCCACCCTCGCAGACGCTGTCGCAGCTGCTGATCCCGGGGGAATCATTATGCTGCCCGCCAAGGAGACTATCTCGGTGGACAATCTTCAGATTCCCGCCGGAAAACCGCTGACTTTGCAGCCTTCCCTGAAAGGTGCGCGCCCCGTGTTAACCACCCAGATTGCCGGCGCGCCCGGTATCGTCAGCTATTCCCCTTTACGGCTGAGTGGCCTCGACTTTCGATTGAATCCGAAACGGGACGGCGAAGGGATCGTAATCATGAATGGGACGACCCTCGAAATGGATGACTGCGAGTTTGCTCACCTGGAAACGAGAAAGGTTCACTACGGGGAATTCACCCCGAGAACTGTAGAGCTAAAGAATATCGTCGATGCGAAAATTAATAACTGCCGTTTCTTTGTGAAGCATAGTAGCGCGCTGAATTTAAAAGGAAATGAAAACAGACTTTCCATTCGGAATTCAAGGATGGAAGCACTCTACGGGATCGATGTTTCCTCATGGTCGGGCGGCGAAAAACTGACTCAAATTGTATGCGATCACCTTACCTTTGATGGGGAGACGTTTTTGCGGGGACCGGTCAATCCAGGTTCTGACAAAGTTGCCGTAAGCGGAGGCGGCAACACCTTTCGTCCCCGGGATGCTTTACTCTGGTTTCAGGGCAAACATCCCTCGCTTCTCAAAAATGCGGTTTCCTGGGAGACGACCGGAGATCAATTTCCGACGAGCAAAAATGAGATCCTCGTAGGACCTGCCGGAACCAACAACGGTCGGCTGCCCCTTGAGATTTTGCAATCCAATGAGGAGACTTACGCCCTCGTTCAGAAGACAGAAGAAAGGTTCGATACCATCAAAGAAGCGGTTGATGCAGTGGAACCCGGCGGCACAATTCTTCTTTCGGGCTGGCACTACCTGGGTAGCCCCGAACTTCTCGTGAAGGACAAGTCTGGTATCACGATCAGGAATGCACCTGGAACACGCCCGACCCTGGTTCCCTTGATCCCTGAAACGCACGCGATCTTCTTTTTCTATCCAGCTAAAGTTTCCGGCTTGAGATTTGCGAGATTCTACTCCCCTTCTTCGACTCTTCCGATGCTTGGCTTCAAAGGAGCCATTGAAGAAGTTGTTGTAGAGAATTGTCATTTCGAATCCTATGAGTCGGGGCCCGGCGGAGAACCGAGAGGTGCGGCGCTGAGTCTGACTGACGTAAAAGAGGCAAGGATTCGGGATTGTCTCTTCAAAACAGGAACTGCTGTAAACCTTGTTCAAATGGACGAAAAAGTCGGAGTTTCCAGGGTGAAAATGGAGGAGTGTTTTGTCTCGGGGAATAATCTGTTTCTTCTGCGTTGGAGAGAAGGGTCTGACCCGATTGAATTTTCACTTCGCCGCAGCACGGTCTTCACCAGGAATCTGGGGACAAAGTTTCCAAGCAGCGCTCTTCACCAATTCGCTTTCAGCCCAAGCAACTGCGTCATTGATACATCCAATTCTATCCTCGAACTCCAGGGAGCAAGTCCCGCCGATCTCGAAAAGAATTTTGTCTGGACTGGCTGGAGCAATCACTATCGGACCAACATTCCGCTATCACCTTCTTCCAAGACCGGAACTTATTATTTGAGATCACTCGATGAATTACTGAACCGGATTCCTGGTGCTGTTGAAGAAGAGCTGAAATCAGGGTCTCCGTTCAAACGGGATGAACTTCCGATGCTGGCATCGCCCGAAATCCTTCTGGAGAGAATCGAATCAGCAAAAGGAGCTCCCGCAATTGAAGTGCTACGGAAATTTACCGGGCAGTGATCAAAAGGAGTTGATCCCGTCCCTTCCTCCCATAGTAACTCTGGTAAAGTCGCAGGAATCTTAGGGGGCAAAGACAATTCCGTTCGCGCTACAGATTTTTTTCATATGCTTCTGGTATATGATTGAAAATAGGTATTACATTGCGACATCCCTCCTGCTTTGAAAGGAGTCTGCACAATGAGATTTCGGAATGCTAACAATGCTGATCGCAAGTCAATCGAGGGATTGATCTTTCCGATTCTGGAGTCGTACGGCTTGAAGCCTTCCCCCGAATCAACGGATTCCGACCTGGCAGATATCGAGTCCATCTATTTTCAAAACGGCGGAATATTTGACGTCCTGGTCAACGAAGAGAACGAAATTGTCGGGACAGTTGCTGTTCACCGAACAGAAGATGAGCTTTGCGAACTTCGGAAGATGTATCTTTCCAAAACCGCCAGGGGCCATGGGAACGGCAAGCGTCTGTTCAGCCATGCGATTGATGAAGCCAGAAAACTCGGCTACAAGAGGATCTGGCTGGAGACCGCAGACGCTTTGGTCGAAGCGAAGAATCTCTACACTGCATTTGGTTTTTCCCCGTTTGAAGGCCCCCACCAGTCACCCCGCTGTGACTTATCAATGGTTCTGGACTTGTAGCGGGATAAGCAAAATCCTCAGCCGCGTGAAACTTCCCTTTCGGGATGTGCGGATCACTCCACTGCCTCGCGGGTCGCTGCCGTAGCGTAGTCGCGATTGAGTTTTGCTATGACATCAGTGCTGATCTCTTTCGGGCAAACAGCTTCGCACTCATACTGATTGGTGCAGTTACCAAAACCTTCGGCATCCATTTGGCGAACCATTCCGAGAACGCGCTTGTCCTTTTCCGGCTCTCCTTGTGGAAGGAGATTGAGGTGGGCCGCCTTCGCTCCAACAAAGAGCATCGCACTGGCATTTTTACAGGCCGCGACACAGGCTCCGCAACCAATACAGGCTGCAGCATTGAAAGATTCCGAGGCATCCTCGAAATTAACCGGGAGGGAATTGGCGTCAACGGCCGACCCGGTTCTCACAGAAATGTAACCACCGGAAGCAATGATCCGGTCAAAAGAAGCACGGTCGGTCACCAGATCTTTTACAATTGGAAAAGCACGGGCGCGGAAAGGCTCGATCCAGATCGTGTCTCCGTCGCGGAATTTCCGCATGTGAACCTGGCAGGTAGTGATGCCGTTCTCTTTACTGTGAGGAACACCGTTAATCGTCAGCGAACAAGCCCCGCAAATTCCTTCGCGGCAATCGTGATCGAAATGAATAGGATCGCCACCGGCAACGATGATCTCCTCGTTTACGATATCAAGCATCTCGAGAAAAGATGCTTCGGCAGGAATATCCTTTGCCTCGTAGGTTTCGATATTGCCCTTGTCATTAGGACTCTCCTGACGCCAGACTTTGAGTGTTAAATTCATACTGATCAAAAAATTAGATTTCAGATTCGGGTCGATCCCTCTTACTTGTAACTCCTCACCGAAAGTTCCACGCTCTCAAAATCGAGTTCCTCTTTGTGAAGATCCGGCTTTTCACCGGGCCCCTTGTAACCCCAGGCTGCGACGTAGCAAAAGTCGTCATCGTGACGCTTGGCTTCTCCATCGTTAGTGAATCCGCTTTGGACGGCTTCGTCTTCAGGAGTGAACTGATGCTCGACCCGGAAGTGACCACCGCAACTCTCAGCCCGATCCAGTGCGTCATGACACATTAGCTCTGCGAAGTCGATAAAGTCAGCAACACGACCGGCTTTTTCCAATTCCATATTGAGCCCATCCGCTTTGCCGGGGATCCTGACATCGCTCCAAAACGCTTCGCGAATTGCCGGGATTTTCTCAAGAGCCTCCTTGAGACCTTCCTCACTGCGCGCCATCCCGCATTTGTCCCAGACTAGCAAACCCAGTTCACGGTGAAAGCTGTCGACCGTTCGGGTTCCATTGATACTCATCAGCTTTTCGATGCGTTCGTTCACCTCGGCCTCTGCCTGAGCGAATTCGGGAGCATCAGTGGTCACACTGCCCGGCGTCACTTCGGCAAGGTAAGATGGAAGTGTCGATGGAATTACAAAATAGCCGTCAGCCAGTCCCTGCATCAATGCGCTCGCGCCGAGGCGGTTCGCTCCGTGATCCGAGAAGTTGGCTTCACCGAGAACGTGAAGTCCCTTGAGGTTCGACTGAAGATTGTAGTCCACCCAGAGTCCGCCCATGGTGTAATGGACGGCCGGGTAAATCATCATTGGAGACTTGTAAGGATTGTCTCCACTGATTTTCTCATACATCTGGAAAAGGTTTCCGTAGCGGGAGCGAATTGTGTCTTCACCGAGCCGCGCAATCGCATCGCGGAAATCGAGGAAAACACCGAGTCCAGTCGAGGCAACTCCCCTTCCCTCATCGCAGGCTTCTTTGGCAGAGCGTGAAGAAATGTCGCGCGGAGCCAGGTTGCCGAAGGATGGATATTTCCGCTCCAAGTAGTAATCGCGCTCCTCATCGGGAACGTCATTTCCGCTCAGCTTCCCTTCGCGGATTTTGGCGGCGGTTTCTTTGGACTTCGGAACCCAGATCCTGCCGTCATTTCGCAGCGACTCCGACATTAAAGTCAACTTGGATTGGTAGTCGCCACTCACCGGAATACAGGTCGGGTGAATCTGCGTGTAACAAGGGTTGGCGAAGTAGGCACCGCGTTTGTGTGCTCGGAAAGCCGCCATGACATTGCAGCCCATCGCATTGGTGGAAAGATAAAATACGTTGCCGTATCCACCGGTAGCCATGATCACACAGTCAGCTGCATGACTCGAAACTTCACCAGTCGTAAGATCGCGGACAACGATTCCCTTCGCATGGCCATCGACTTTGACGAGGTCGAGCATTTCCGTCCGGGGATACATGGTGACGCCCCCTTTTTTGATCTCTTTCTCAAGAGCCTGGTAACAACCGATCAAGAGCTGCTGCCCTGTCTGACCTGCCGCATAAAACGTTCGACTCACCTGCGCTCCACCGAATGAGCGGTTGGCTAACAATCCACCATACTCACGGGCAAAAGGAACTCCCTGAGCAACGCACTGATCAATGATGTTCGTGCTGACTTCCGCCAAGCGGTGCACGTTTGCTTCGCGGGAACGAAAGTCGCCGCCTTTGATCGTGTCGTAAAAGAGGCGCCAGACAGAATCCCCGTCGTTCTGGTAGTTTTTCGCTGCATTGATCCCACCTTGAGCAGCAATCGAGTGAGCCCGGCGTGGACTGTCCTGATAGCAAAAGCATTTCACGTTGTAGCCGAGTTCCGAAAGGGTTGCCGCGGCAGAACCACCGGCGAGACCGGATCCGATCACAATGATATTGAACTTCCGCTTGTTGGCCGGATTAATCAGTTTGGCTTTCGCCTGGTAGTTTGTCCACTTTTCAGCAAGTGGTCCCGGAGGAATGGCGGAGTCGAGAGAACCGTTGGATGACATGTCAGGAAATTTTTAAAGGTTTCGAGTATTCGGTCTGCTTACTCAGCTTTGGCGGGTTCTTCCACGGCTGCGTGAATTTTCGGCGGGTCTCCCAGGCAGCCCATCATTGTCGCCACAGGAATAGAAAGAAATCCCAGCCACAAGAGAATGGCAATAGCCCATCCCAATTTCTTCTCAGGACCGGCGACTTTCTTGCTGCGCCATCCCAATGTTTGAAAAACAGAAGCAATCCCGTGACTCAAATGCGAACAGAGGAGAGAAATGCCGACGATGTAGAAAAGAACCACCAGTGGATTCTGAAATCCGGCAACCACCATTCCAAAAGTATCGTGGCGATCAGGATTTGCCGGATCGTGAAGATTGGCCAGGCCGGAATCGACTCGAACGGTAAAATGGAGAATGTGAAAAATGACAAAAGCCAGAACCGTCAGTCCGCTCCAGATCATGATTCGGGAACTCTTCGAAGCCTGAACCGTTTCTTTACAGGAATAATCGACATCACGAGCTGCCCGGTTTTGCCGAACCAATGACACTGTCGCTACAATGTGCAGAACAAGCGCGACCAGCAATCCGATCCTTGCCACCCAGATCCCGGTGCCGTGCATCATGTGAAGGAGGAACTCGGCGTAGTCATTCATCGCTTCGCGTCCGGCGAATACGAGCAAATTACCAACAACGTGTCCCAGGAGAAAAAGAATCAGCATCGCGCCAGTCAGAGCGACCACGATTTTTTTACCGATGGAGGAATGCCAAAAGCGGCACAGAGATTTTCCAAGCGAATTCATTACGGTTTCTTAAGCAATACGTCAGCAATTGGCAAAGGGATATCGCGCAGATTGTGAAATATGAAGGGATTTACCAGAAATCTCTGGATTCTCCAATGATTTCATCGCAGGAATTAGGGTTTGCCAATATTGATTTGGATTGCTTAACATCCATCTCACCACCGATATGACATTTTTTCGCCACTTTTTACCCGTCCTCATTCTCATTTTATCAGTGACGCACGGTATTGCGCAGGAGACAGAATCGAAGCCGACAATGGCGGAGTCGATCGACAATGGTGTCGAGCCGGTAGCCAACTTTGCCGACAAATGGGTTTTCTGGGGACCTGAAGTTAAAACGGGCATGACGGTCCCACTCGTCCTGGTGATTCTGGCAGTAACCGCGATCTTCCTGACGGTTTATTTTAAGTTTATCAATCTTCGAGGATTTGGAGTGGCGCTGCGGACAGCTAAGCTGAAATATACGAAACCGGATGCCCCCGGCGAAATCACCCACTTCCAGGCCCTGAGCGCGGCTTTGTCTGCCACCGTTGGCCTTGGTAATATTGCCGGCGTCGCTGTGGCGATCGGCATTGGAGGACCAGGCGCTACACTATGGATGATCCTGATGGGGCTCTGTGGAATGACCACCAAATTCGCTGAGTGCACCCTCGGGGTGAAATACCGGAAGTTCGACAAACACGGGAAAGTTCGCGGCGGGGCAATGTATTACCTTCGGGACGGACTCAAGGAAATAGGGGCCGGTCCGATCGGCGCCGTTCTTGCGATTATTTTTGCAATTTTTGTGATCGGCGGAGCTTTTGGAGCAGGGAACATGTTCCAATCGAATCAAGCATTCAGCCAGTTCAGCAGCACTTTCCTCCCCGCTACCGTAGCTGAGGCCGGGAATACACCAGTGATCTTCGGCGTCATTCTCGCAGTTCTCGTCGGGATGGTGATCATTGGAGGCATCGTTTCGATTGCCCGGGTTACCGCGTTTCTCGTTCCCTTCATGTGTGGGATTTACGCTATTGCTGCACTGGTTATCATCGTATCCAACCTTGGCGAAGTCCTTCCTGCTTTCGCCACGATTTTCAAATCCGCTTTTGGACCTGAGGCCGCAGCAGGTGGTTTTATCGGAGTTCTGATTCAGGGAGTGAAACGGGCCGCCTTCTCCAACGAAGCCGGCCTGGGTTCTGCCCCGATTGCCCACTCGGCCGTCAAGACAACCAAGCCAGCCAGCGAGGGGTTCGTTGCTCTCCTTGAACCATTTATCGACACGGTCGTCGTCTGCACCTTGACCGCCTTAGTCATCATTATCACCGGCACCTGGCAAGTCAGCGCCGAAGTCGCAGCCGATGGTGTCAATCTCGTTTCAGCCCCTGGATCTACAGAGGTCGTTCAGGCTTTGGAGAAAGGGCAGTATATTCACACCCGCGAATCGCAAGACGGATTCAAGGAAGTGATCGGTTTAATATCGAGAGACGACCATGAAGCCACCGCTGTCACCGGATGGGTTGCCGAAGGGTCCGTTGCCGGAAAAGGCGGTGTCGGAGTGACCTCACTGGCCTTCGAGTCGGTCATTGGATGGTTCCCTTACATCCTTGCCATTGCCGTAGTCCTGTTTGCCTTCTCCACGATGATCTCCTGGTCTTACTATGGTGAGCAGGGAGTGATTTATCTCTTCAGCTTTCTGGACGAACAGAAAATTAAAATCCCCGTGATCATTTACAAAGTGGTCTTCTGCTTGCTGATCATTGTCGGTTCTTCAGCAACACTGGGGAACATCCTGAAACTCTCGGACGCACTCGTGTTTGCCATGGTTCTTCCCAACTTGATAGGAGTCTACTTCCTGCTTCCTGTCGTGAGGCGGGAAATGATCGACTACCTCTCTCATGTGAAGGATATCGATTCAGGCGGAAGCGGAAACGACTGATATTGGCGCAAAACATTCCAAGCTCATTTCATGTTTCGTGACCGAATCATTCTCTGGCTTCGCGTAGTCTGTTTCATGGTGTTCGCAGCCTACGCGTGGACATCGTTCAACGGAAATCTGCACAGCCGGGCTTACGGTGAGACCTGGCATTTGGTTCAGGGCTTGATTCTATCTGTATTCGCTATCACCAGCCTACTCCCCCTTCGCTTCAGGAAGATCCTTCTGACCTTGCTGGTCCTGGGCACCCTGAATCTCGTCTGGATATCCTGGGCAAACTGGCTCAACTCCGGCCGCGGTATCGGGCAACTGCTGGAACATGCCTCCCAGTTCTTTGCTCCCATGTTTCTCTTCATGGCGGTTCGGAGTGACTCTGGCTGGTCAAAGGAGACTGACGGAGTGGTGAAGCGCTGTATCGGCCTGACGTTTTTTTGTCACGGGCTGTTTGCTTACGGTTTCATTTCTCACATCTGGATTCTTCATCATCAGACACCGGCACACTATGTTTTGCTGGTACAGAACTGCCTGGGAATTGAAAATATCATCGCTGCCGCGAAGCTTCTTCGTAGCATCGGGATCGTCGATTTCATCGTCGCCATCTGTATCTTTTTCCCATACGCAAGAGTTCCGGCGCTGATCTACATGGTGCTGTGGGGTTTCATTACCGCCCTTGCCAGACCCTGGGCATTCTTCCAGGTAGATTCGGCAATCAGCACTCTGAATCGCTGGATACCGGAGTTTCTGGAGAGAACTCCTCACTTTCTCCTGCCGCTTCTCCTGCTCTGGATCTGGTGGCAGAAAAAGGACTTCACCACTGCAGTTTCTGAAGGCGGGAAAGAGCAGTCCGATGTTCCGGGCTCTTCGAGTTGACCAGGTTGTTTGTTTCGCCTGGATCATTTTGGTGGTCATACAATTCGTCAAAAACCAGTTCGCCCGTGCCTGACTTCTCCCACCTTGTATAACGATACTGATCTGTTCGAAGGGATTTCCCCATCATGTCTTTGAATCGGAGATACTGGCTTCTCGCGACACTGGACTCTTTCGTCTCCGGAGACTGAAGAACCTCCAGCAGGCTCTCCCCTTCCAAATGCTTCGGAGAATCCAATCCTGCAAGATCACACAAGGTCGGATACAAATCGACAAGCTCAGCGATGCTGTCGGTCCGTCCATTGGAATGAGCGGGTGAGGAAATGATAAACGGAACCCGTGTCGCGATTTCGTAGTTGGTCATTTTTCCCCAGGCGCTGTGCTCACCCAGATGCCAACCGTGATCCGACCAGAAAACGATGGTGGTATTCTTTCTCAAATCCTGCGCTTCCAATACATCGAGAATTTTCCCGACCTGTGCATCCACATAACTGATGCAGGCCGCATAGGCATGAATCAGATCCAGTTGGAGTTCTGTTGAAATCTCCCCTTTGGGAGGAACTCCGAGATAGCTCCGCATTTCAAAACCGTTCCAGCTAACCGCGGCCTCTCGCTCTGGTCGCTTCGGCATGGTCAGGCCCAGCTTCTTCGCGGTGCCCACGTATCCGTCCGAGTTGTACCATGCTGCCACCGGAATGCCTGCCGAAGGCTCCGGGACTTTTGTCAGCCAGGATTCGTCGGGCTCATACAGATCAAAATACTTCTTAGGTGCCACAAAGGGCAAATGAGGTCGACGATATCCAAGCGCCAAAAAGAAAGGTTTCTCCGTTTTATGTTTGAGAACGTCAATCACCTTATTCGTCATCCGGCCGGCAAAAAGGTGATCGTCTTCAACATCAGGGCTCTGAAAAACGGGACAGGCAGTTCTCACCGCAATCGTCGTCGGCGCAGTCGGATTTTTCGCATCCACCACTTCCAGCATTTCGCTATCCCGTCCCGGTGATGGCGGAACAGACCACTCTTCCGCGCGATCCCATCCATCGTGATAAATCTTCCCGAAGCCGCGCGTGTCATAGCCGTTCTCCTTGAACCACTGCGCCATCGAAACTGCATCAGGACGGCGCTCACGAAACCGGCGCACATCATTGTGATTGTTTGAGAAGACACCGACGGAATCCGGTCGCAGCCCTGTCATCAAAGACAGTCGGGAGGTGCCACACTTCGCATACTGGCAATAGGCACGATCGAACACCAGACCATCTGCTGCGAGACGATCAATGTTCGGCGTGTGCATCCGCTCATCACCATAGCAACCGAGCATCGGTCGCAGATCATCGACCGCGATCATGAGAATATTGGGCATTTTGTCTCCCCGGGCGGTGAAACTGAGAAACAGTGTCAGAACTGAGATACAAAGAAGTCTGTAATTCATGGGCATGTTATCTTTTCGAATTCGACCCTGTCGCCTCCACGGTCCATGTTTAACGAATCCCTTACTCGTTTGATTCAATAAACAAAATCGTCGCCGTGTTCCCTTTACTCTTCGGATTCTTCTCAGCGGATACGCGAATCGCAGCCTGATGATAAGTAGATGAAAGGCCGTCAGCAAAAATGACGCTGCGCGGATAGTTCAATCCACCACTGTGTTTGTGAAAAAGGTCTACCTTCTTCCACTCGCCACCATCAATGGCGACTTCGAGAATGCCGGCATCCGGTCCGGCGAGGATAAAGGCGCCATACATGCTGCCGATAAAAGTGTGGTAAAGCATGTCCCCCGCCCCGTCGGAACGCAGGGCTTTGTATTTGGTGAAATCACCGCGAATCGCTCCGAGAGGAAGCAGTTCTTTACTGACCGTCTCAAATTTCCATCCGCCGAGCCAACTCATGGCCTGTGGATCAATTGCGCTCGGCCTGGAATAGGAAAGAGGATCGATGGGCTCGGGGATTGCAAGCTCCTGCGGCGTTTCGCCGGACACAGTCTTGGCGATCACGGAAGTGATCAGATCGCTGGCGAATTGATACCCAATTTTATTCGGATGGGTTCCCTTGTAGTCTTCCGCCCAGGTCATCTTTCCGGCTGCGATCTCATCCGCCAACGCCTGACCGACATCCACGATGGGAATATCGTAATGTCTCGCGACGGTTTTGTGAGCATCCACACTAAGCGGCTTCTCCTCTTTCTGGATCTTCTCTAAAATTCCGGGATTCACAAACTGGACGGAAATGATATCTCCTTTGGGATTCGTCTGGAAATACTGCTGCACAATTCCCTCGAGACCGCGGATTGCGGTGGTGCGATCGTGCATCGCGTCCTGATCGTCATTCACCGCAAATTCGACGATCAACAAATCGACCGGGCCTTTGGAGAGGATGTCCCGATCAAAGCGGAAGGCACCGGTGGTCGAGCAGGTTGAGCTGAGTCCGGCATTGGTAAAAGTGAATTCCACGTCCGGATACGTTTTGGTAAGCCAGTCCGGCACCATCTTCGTATGACCCGTCGCATTCTGCGTAATCGAACCTCCAAGAAAGGCGACATGGGCTTTGCGTTCTTTTTCAATCGTGGCAATAAAATTAGAAACGCCACGACTTCCCATTTCGACAGCCGGCTCCGCCATCACCGAATTACTGAAAAGCAGAAAGCACACAACAAGCATCACTTGTAGGGCGAGCGCTCCGCTTGCCATTGAAAATCTACCCGCATTGGCGGGCTGTATCCTTTCGGAAGAACACGATCCCAAATCCTCAAAAATCCCGACCCGCCGGCGCGGTAGTGGTTCCAGATCAGGCGAAGCGCCCGACCCACACAGCTGTCGGAGCACTCGAAAGACAAAGGCGGCATGCTTTACAATTTCGATTTCTTTCTTTCGGATTCTCATGTTCTGGATTAAAAACCGAAACACGGAAACTATGAAATTCTTTTCTCTCTTATTTGCGGCGGTTTGGTCTTTGTCAGGAATTCTGCAGGCGGCACCCGAAAAGCCGAACATTCTTTTCATCATGGTCGACGACCTCGGCTACGGGGACCTTTCCTGCTACGGGGCCCCGGATTTGAAATCTCCGAACATCGACAGCCTCTTTGCGGCAGGGATGCGCTTTGATCAGTTCTATGCCAACTGCCCGGTCTGCTCTCCGACGCGGGCTTCGTTTCTTACCGGGCTCTATCCGGACAATGCCGGCGTTCCAGGTGTCATTCGCACCCCCATCGAGGGACAACCCACCAGTTGGGGTGATCTCAGGAATGATGTCATCACCCTGCCTTCCCATTTAAAAACGGCCGGCTACGACACCGCCATCGTCGGGAAATGGCATCTCGGATTGGAAAAACCGGACCGGCCCACGGACGTCGGCTTCGACTTTTTTCACGGATTCCTTGGCGACATGATGGATGATTACTACAAGCATTTCCGTCATGGCCAGCACTACATGCGTCGAAATGAAGAACCGGTTCACCCGGAAGGACACGCCACTGACATTTTCTCGGACTGGTCGATCGACTATCTGAAGGGACGGAAAGATGAGGAGAACCCTTTCTTTCTCTACCTTGCATACAATGCTCCCCACACTCCGATTCAGCCGCCACAGGATTGGCTGGAAAAAGTAAAAGCCCGCGAGGAAGGGATCACCGACAAACGCGCTGGCCTCGTTGCCTTGATCGAGCATCTCGATGATGGAATCGGACGGGTCATCAAGACGCTGAAAAGCGAAGGTCTCTGGGAAGACACTGTCGTGGTTTTCACCAGTGATAACGGCGGGCAATCCAGTGTCGGAGCACGGAACCTTCCCCTTCGCGGCGGTAAGCAGGAAATGTGGGAAGGCGGAATCCGTGTCGGGACCTGTGTGATCTGGCCGGGACAGATCGAGGCCGGAGTTCGCAACAGAGATCACACTTCGCTGACGATGGATTTTTATCCGACTCTCGCCGAAATCGCCGGAGTCCCGGTGGAACACGAACTCGACGGACGCAGCTTTTTGCCGATCCTGAAGGGAGAGCCGATGGAGGAAGAAGATCGCGATCTTGTTTGGGTGCGACTCGAAGGAAATCAAAGATACGGGGGTATCCACTATCATGCCATTCAGCGGAGCGGATGGAAGCTGACGCGGAACACGGGGTTTGAACCGTATCAGCTCTTCAATCTCGCGGCTGATCCAGCGGAGGAGAATCCGATTCCGAAGGCGAAGGCTCCGAAGAAATATAATGAACTGTTTCACGCCCTGATGATGCACATCAACAAAGCCGGACAGGTTCCGTGGCAGCGGGAGAGCCCGTAAAACCCGATTCTATTAGACATACCGCAATGAAATATCGAATTCTCTCCATCCTGATTGGATTGCTCGCCGCTCTGTCGGCCACCGCAGCATCTCCCAACATCGTCTTCATCCTCGCCGATGACATGGGCTACGCCGATCTCCAATGCTTCGGCGCGCCCGATGCCAAAACCCCACACATTGACCAGCTTGCCGCCGATGGGGTTCGATTCACCAATACCTACGCGATGGGTCCGGAATGCACCCCCTCCCGGACATCGATCCTGACAGGGCGCTATCCACAACGCGTCGGCGGAATGGAATGCGCTATCGGAACGGGGAATGTCGGTCGTTACGACGATGCGATTCGTCTCGCTGAAAAGCATCAACTGGGATTACCGGCAGATATGGCTTTACTTGCGCCTTCACTGAAAGAAGTCGGCTACACCAACGTCATTTTCGGGAAATGGCACCTGGGATACGATGATCACTTTTCTCCGCTCGATCAGGGATTCGATGAGTTCGCTGGATTCCTCGGCGGGAATGTTGACTACTATCAGCATACGGAGTTGTCGGACATTGATGCCTTTGTCAGCGGTAGGAAACCGATCGAGCGCGAAGGATACCTCACCGATCTGATCACAGAAGATGCTCTGGCGTTTTTGGAGAAAAGATCCAAGTCCCCAAAGAAACCGTTCTTCCTCTATCTTCCGCATGCCGCGCCGCACTTTCCCTTCCAGGCACCCGGAGCCGATCCGGGAAAGCCCCCGACGGCTGAAGAGTGGATGAAGGGAACCCGTGCTGACTACGTCAAAATGATCGAGAGACTGGACTGGTCAGTCGGTGAAATTGTCAGTGCACTAAAGACTCACGGGCTGACAGGGAATACGATTGTTGTTTTTGCCAGTGATCACGGCGCCATGAAGCCGGGACTCAATACCCCCGGGCGCGATTATAAAGGGACCCTGTTCGATGGAGGAATTCGTGTTCCCATCATTGCAAAGTGGCCGGACAAAATCAAACCCGGAACGGTTTCAAAACAGCTCGGCTCACTCATGGATCTGACACCCAGTTTTCTCAATGCAGCTGGCGCCGTCTCAACGGTCACGGCAAAACTCGATGGCGACGATTTGCTCGCGCATGTCGCCGAAGGGAAACCGGATTATCCAAGAACACTTCACTGGCGGTCAAGGCGAGGTGACCGGACCTGGTGGGCAATTAGGAACGATGAATACAAGTGGGTGAAACGAAACGATGGAGGCACTGTCGACGAGTGGTTTTTCCACATCCAGGAAGATCCAGGGGAACTGCAAAGCCTTCTCGATTTGAATCATTTCCCGGCTGACAAAAAAGCGATTCTTGAAAAGCTACGGAAAGAGCACGCGGCCTGGGAAGAGGACGTCGCACCTGTTCGATAACCATCTCCCCTTTCAGCCTGCTACCTTGCCACCGCAGGACCAACACACTTCAAAATTCCCGGGGTTGGATTCACCACAGCTCGCGCATTCGATTTCCGTTTCTGCTTTTGCATCATCCTCCTGCAGGTGGTCGACGATCAACTGCAGTGCCCGTTTGTGGTCTTCATCGTTGACGACCCACAATGAGGGAAATAGCTCAGGGAGCGTGATTTCGTTATCGTTTCCATTGATGTGCTCGTTTTTAATCAAGGCCGGGATTCCAGCGGAATCCAAAACTGATTTGTAGTAACCCACAAGGGAAAAATCCGGTTCGCTAAACAGTTCTTTCATTACTCAATCTGAAAGCATAGGGATTATTTTTTGCTCAGTCTACGGAACATGATCAGTCCCAGTGCTACGAACAGAATATTCGGGACCCAGACTAAAACATGGGGATACAAGCTTTCATTCTCCCGCATCATCTGAGCAATGATGAGCAGCACATAATAGACCACTGCGATCACCATGCTCAGGACAAATCCGGAGGTCGTCTCCCGACGCTGAGCAGTGATCCCGAGAGGAACACCGATCAATCCAAATGTGATACAGGAAACCGAGAATGCCATTCGCATACTCAACTCGGTCCGCAAAGTTGCCCTAACATTGCTCTCAAGAGTTTTATCGCCAACCATACCGACGAGAGGAATCAGCCCCAGGTTCTCTGGCTGTAAGCGTTCGTCATTCTTCTTCAAGTCCTCAAGAGAGACGGCTGTCTGCGCTTCCTCCATAAAGAGGGGCTGAGAAGACTCCATGAAGGAATCTCCTCCCGTCTTGATCATGAGGTTCGCGTTCTTCATCGTCATCAGCATCGCCGGCTTATCAGAATCCAGATCGACGGTGATCTCGGCGCTGTCGGCGATGGCAAGCGCGTCCGGCATGAATTTGTCCATCTTGATCATTTGGAAATTCCGTAGCAATCCATCCTCTTTTCGCGCCCAGATCAAATAATCGCCGAACTCATCCATGACCTGCTCGTCCGGAAACAGCATCAGCGGGTCCACTTTTGCTTTGTTAATCAGGGTGTCTTTCATGCCCTCCATTTCCGTCTTTGCCATTGGAGTGAGGGAAAGGTTCACCCAGGCACACACGCCAGTGAAGAAGGCTGCCAGAATCCAGACCGGCACACAGATTCTACCCATGCTGAGTCCAGCCATCCGCATTGAAACGAATTCACTGTCAGCAGAAAGGCGGCCGAAGGTCAGAAGAATGGATGTCAGGAACGAAAAGGGCACCGCCAGACTCAGCGAAATCGGAATGACCAGAGCGATGAACTTCGCGACAAACCAGAGATCAAGATCCGGACGCTTGGCCAACTCCCGGAGAATCTCCTTAAACACATTCCCCAAAACAAGAATGATGATGATGACCGCGATGGCAAACAACGCGGAGATCAGTACCTGTTTCAGGATATATCGGTCAAGGAGCCTCATTACCGGAGTCTGAAACGCATCACGCTGCAGAATCTTGGACGGGAATTGGTTGGATTGTTCAGGAAAGCCTATTTTCTTCCACAAATAAGCAATCAGCAAGAGTGAAAAAAATCGGGATCTCTTGACGCAGGCAAGCTTTCTGATACTTTAAAAGTCCAGACAGGGGGGCGTTCCGATCGCTGAGATTACCGGAAAACCGGTGAGACCCTTTGAACCTGACGCAGATAATGCTGCCGCAGGGAGTCCAAAATGAAATTTTTCCTTCAACAATCCCAGACCTGAGAACCGCCGCCGGAAGCATTTCCGTGCGGTTTTTTTCGTGCCTGATTTATCACCCGCCCCTCTCCTTACCTTTCCAACTTCTAAACAGATGATCACACCGAACGAGCCCAACGCCTCTTCTCCGTCCGATAAAACCACGGCGGCAGAAGTTTTTCCCAACAGCAAACGGATCTATGTGAAGGGATCGATTCACGAGGATGTCTCCGTTCCAATGCGTGAGGTTTCACTGTCTGATACCAATCATCCAAATGGACGCGTCGAAGCGAACGAGGCGGTCCGCATCTATGATACCAGCGGTCCCTGGGGCGATGAAAACTATTCAGGAGAGGTGGAAAAAGGACTTCCAGCCCTCCGTCGTGACTGGATCCTCGCACGTGGCGATGTTGAAGAATACGACGGGCGCTCGGAAAAACCGGAAGATAACGGATACCTTTCCGACGAGCACGCTGATCGCTACAACAGCAAGAAGGAAGCTCACAATCGACTCAAAGAATACCCGGGCCTCAGACGGAGACCTCTTCGCGCCAGCGCCGGACATCCTGTCACTCAGATGTGGTATGCCAAACAGGGCATCATCACCCCTGAAATGGAATACATTGCGATTCGTGAAAACATGGGCCGGGATGCTGCTTATCAGGCCGTTACCAAGAGTGATGGTCCGCGAAACCTGCTGAATCACCAGCATCCGGGCGAATCCTTTGGCGCTGCGATCCCCGAACACATTACTCCCGAGTTTGTTCGTGATGAAGTAGCCCGTGGCAGAGCGATCATTCCCTCCAACATCAACCACCCCGAGAGTGAACCGATGATCATCGGCCGGAATTTCCTGGTGAAGATCAACGCCAACATCGGGAACTCAGCTGTTGCTTCGACGATTGACGAGGAAGTTGAGAAAATGCAGTGGTCCACCCTCTGGGGAGGCGACACGGTGATGGATCTTTCCACAGGGAAAAACATTCACGCGACCCGTGAGTGGATTATCCGGAACTCCGCTGTTCCCATTGGCACGGTTCCCATTTATCAGGCACTCGAGAAAGTAAACGGCCGGGTCGAAGACCTTTGCTGGGAAGTCTTCAGAGATACCCTGATCGAACAAGCCGAGCAGGGCGTCGACTATTTCACCATCCACGCAGGCGTTCTTTTGCGCTTCGTGCCATGGACCGCCACTCGCATGACAGGAATCGTCAGCCGCGGTGGATCCATCATGGCGAAGTGGTGCCTCTCGCATCACAAGGAAAATTTCCTCTATGAACACTGGAGTGACATCTGCGACATCTGCGCAGAATACGATGTTTCCTTTTCCATCGGAGACGGCCTTCGCCCCGGATCGATTGCCGACGCCAATGACGCTGCGCAGTTTGGTGAACTCGAAGTTCAAGGCGAACTCACGAAGATCGCCTGGGAAAAAGGTGTTCAGGTTATGAATGAAGGCCCCGGGCATGTTCCCATGCATCTCATTAAGGAGAACATGGAGAAGCAAATCGAATGGTGCCACGAAGCGCCATTCTACACGCTTGGGCCACTGACGACTGATATTGCGCCGGGATACGACCACATTACCAGTGGAATCGGTGCCGCCATGATTGGCTGGTACGGCTGCGCTATGCTTTGCTACGTGACACCGAAGGAGCACCTCGGACTACCAAACCGTGAAGATGTTCGCGAAGGAGTCGTTACCTACAAGATAGCAGCCCATGCTGCGGATCTGGCGAAAGGTCACCCTGCTGCTCAGGAGCGGGACAACGCCCTGAGTAAGGCCCGATTCGAATTCCGCTGGGAAGATCAATTCAATCTCTCGCTCGACCCGACGAAGGCCCTCGCGTTTCATGACGAAACCTTACCGCAGGATGGCGCCAAGACGGCTCACTTCTGTTCCATGTGCGGACCAACGTTCTGTTCGATGAAAATCACAGAGGAAGTCCGCGAGTATGCCGAAAAAATGGGTGTCGAAGAGAAAGAAGCTCTCGCCAAAGGCATGGCCGAGAAATCAAAAGAGTTCGCGGCCAAGGGTGCGCAAATTTATTCGTGAGAATAGGATGCTAAACTGATCTTAGGGCGTCCATAAGCAGGGCGCTCTTTTCAGGGCGTCATTTCATCGGTCCAGCGCTCAGGCTTCGGCTTTTGTTACCTTTGCCGTCACCCCAACATTACCCGAACGAGGATCGGTGCCAATGCGGCGACCAGGATCACAAGCAATCCACTCGCTACCAGGCTCGCGACGATCACAAAGCCGGCTTCAAAGACCACTAGGGCTTTCGTTGTCGTTGGATCGGCTCCAATCTTGTTCAGATTTTCAAATTCCTGTGCCCGTAGTCGGTAAGAGAGCAGGAATACCAGGGCTCCGATTCCAATCGTGGCAATTCCGATCACGATCAAAATCCCTGTAACGAGTCGCTGCACGTTGAACACCGTCTGTCTCTTATACACATCTCCGAGCCCACGAGACCGAGGCTGATCTC
>OJCB01000122.1_pt1 | contig 33279 bp, 29 predicted proteins | sample 1591501 | NCBI WGS metagenome assembly OJCB01 (sample SAMN05416813, study PRJEB24817) | seawater metagenome | isolation source: Sea water | place: Canada:Atlantic | collected 2013-07 | reverse complement strand
TCTACACTATCCTCTTCGTCGGCAGCGTCAGATGTGTATAAGAGACAGGTCCTCACCATCGTGGTAATCGGATTTGTCGCGACCATCAGCATCATGGCGGTCGGAAATGTCACGAAGAACGCCCAATTCCAAAAAGCTGAAACAGATGTCGTGACTTTGAATGCTACAATTAAGATGTATCAGGCAAACGGTGGATCCCTGGATTCGCTTGCAACAGCGGATCAAGTTCTTACCAAACTCAAAAGCAGCCGGACAAAAGCAGACAAAAGGATTCACGTCGGAGCGCCCTCGGGGAAAATGATCGATCCCCGTGTTTCGACGCGTTCTATTGAAGCAGACAGCTGGAAAAAGGGAGCGACATACAATACCGTATCAAGACGTTTTGAAATCGCTGAAGACGGGGTGCGTTTTGAATTTATCCTCGACGAAAACCTTAACGAATTCTCCGGAGGGACTGAAGCAAGGGAGCACAGTGCCGTAACCTACGCGAAGAATGCTTCCTGGGTTTGGGATCATGCTGCTCTCAGGAACCCTGATTCCGCCTCCGGTCCCGACCAAATCGACGTCGGAACAGCACCGGCTGATGGAGTCCCCGGTGAAGAAGTTCCAGACGATCCCGATCCGGGTGACGATGATGATGACGGAGGTGGAAATCCGCCGCCGCCCCCTACTCCTCCCCGTTTACCAACACCAATACTCAGTGTTCCTGCCGGAGGGCACCCGGACATAGAGTTTCCACTTTCAGTCTTAATTACCAATGTTCCTGATCCATCAGAGGGAACCGTGGTATTCAGAAAAAACGGCGGCGCCTGGGAAGTTTACTCAAATGAGATTGAGACCCTGATGAATACGACGCTGCAGGCTCAGTTTTTGACTGCTGACACCGAACTGTTCCGGGACAGCTACACCCGCTATGCCAACTACTACCCAGTTCCAACCAGTTTGAGCGGCACTGTGGATGGAGGATTCCAAAATATCTCCGGTGGCGCGAATCTGGTTTACGATATTACGAGCGACGGGAAAAATTTCAGCCACGGCGATCCAGTCTATCTTCTCGACGACATCCCTGTGAATACCGGCGACCCGAACGTCCTCACCTTTACGCCCGGTTCTTTCACCGATATTGCTCCGGGCGAGAAATTCGCCCTTGGTAGCCTCTTCTATCATAACGGGAGTAGCTACTATGATTCACACGCCACGCATGGTGAACTCGCCATTGAGATCTCGATTCCAGACCTCGGCGAGACAGTGGATATCACGCTTCAGATGGACATGGTCAACACCTCGAATGATCCGGACGACCTGGCTGCCAGTGCCGACTACGTAAAAATTCTCAACCTCACCCAGAACCTTTCTCTCAATATCAACGGGGTGGCTTACCAGATTCAATTGGAATTCGGAGCCACTGATAGCTTTGGATTTTCATCAGACAGCCAGTTTCATGTTTACGAAGGAGCAACCGGACAGGGAGAAATCCTCGGTACCTTCATTGCCTCACCCTGACTCAATTTCAAGCCCCTCCCCCTTTAACCTCTCTCAATCTAATCACATGGAAGGAATCGACGAAAGAAGCCCACTTGGAAACCGGATTACTCATCTGGCACAAACTCATAATATCAGTGATTTGTACATCACTCCCTATGAACAGATGATCTATAGAAAGAACGGCGAAATGGTTGCCGACTCTTTCATCTATCAACCCGAAAGAGCACTGGAGATCAAACCGGGTTGTGAAGATTACGCGATGCAAATCGGGCCGCTTCGTTTTCGTGTAAACAAACTGGTTACCCGGGGACGCCTCCGCTGGGTCCTTCGATTGCTCCCCACTCAGATCCCCGATCCAGAGCAAATTTCTCTTCCTCTCCAGGCCATGAAGGCATATCTGGAGGCAAAAAACGGCCTTTTCCTCGTCTGCGGCGCAACTGGTTCCGGTAAATCGACAACCATTGCGTCGATGATCAAAGCCAGAGCGGCCCGTCGCCGTGAGCACGTCATTACCTTTGAGGATCCAATCGAGTATATCCTCCCAACTGACCTCCCTACCCTGGTTACTCAACGGGAAATGGGATCGGATGAATTCGACTTTGGTCAGTCACTACGAGCCTCGCTTCGTCAGGCACCGGATGTCATCATGATTGGTGAAATTCGGGATGGTGAAACCGCAGAAATTGCTCTTCAAGCATCAGAAACCGGTCATGTGGTGATCGCCACAATGCACACCTCTTCTGCTGCTCAGACTGTACAACGATTTTTGAAACTCGTTCCGAGCGAACGCCTCGAAAACGCCATGCTCTCTTTCGCTGACTCAATGAGGATGATTCTCTGTCAGCAACTTCTTTTCGATGAAGATCAACAACGCCGATTTGCTGTCCACGAGATCATGTTCCCTTACGACTCCGTAACAGGAATGATCCGTCGGGGGGACTTCAAGCGTCTCGATCATGAACTCGAAACAGGGCAATCCAAAGGAATGCTCAACTTTGAACAGAGCCTTCAACAGCGTGAGCTGGAAGGATGGAAGTCCAACGCGAAGAAAAAGACCGGCTACAACGAATACGAAGTCGCCGAGTTTCTTCACGGAGAAAAAGTTATCGAACCCGAACAACAACAAGCAGCAGTAAGCCAATAACCCCATGGAACTTAAAGACATAAAAGATGTGCTGACATTTGCCGCCTTCCGCCCGGAACCGGACAATGCCCGATTTGCCTGGCCGCAGAGATTCCCGAAGAAGAAATCGGTTCTCGTGAATGTTTCACGGGGACAATGCTCATGGGCATATATCAACCGAAAAGGAGGAGTCGATGAAGTCGGAGAAGCTTCCGGCGAATTCGTTGAAGTCGCCACTGATATGGGCGAAATCTGGCGCTCCAATACTGAAGACGGATGGATCGGATTATCCGTCAACAACCGTTTTATTATCAGCCTCGAGCATAACCTCTCAAGGAAGAAAGGTTGGGAAGACGAGGTTCGTCAGAATCCAAAAGCTATCCTCGGAACCAAACACGATCGGACGAAAAAATACGCGTTGAATCACAACCCGGAAACCAGTGCGAGCCTTCTCATGGCTTGTGACGATTCGATGATCAAAGGCCTTGAAGACAATCTTCGTTCTCAAAACCTGAAACCGGCAAGGATCTGTACTGGATTGTTTGCAATGACATCAGTCCTCCTGAATAAAATCGCAAGCGACAATGCCTTGCGAACACAGGACTTGATCGTCGTTACATGGTGCAACGGCTCGCTCTGTCTCCTTCGGCAGAAAGCCGGCCAGTGGCAGGAACTCCGTTGCCGAAGCGGTCTCCCCCCACAGGATGACGCAGCAATCGCTCAAATGATCAAACCTTTTGTGGATTCGGCGGATCCAGCGACCCAGGTGATGTTTATGGCCGACGAAACTAACAGTCACTTTGCCAACAACTACTTGTCACTTTTTGGGAACCTGCATCTCACCGATATGACCGAGACCCACAATCTCTGGACCATCCTCGCAAAGCACTGAAAAAGTGAACTAAAGACATTTTACCCCAATCTACATCATGATTATTCACGACCTTAAAGAAGATCGCCAGAACGTGTCCAGTGGCTTGCCCATTGCGTTAAAACTGGTTCCGTTCGCATTTTATGCAGGATCTATACTCGCTGTACTCCTGACTCTGTTCTTCTACCTAAGCTTCAAAAGCTATGAGTCCTCGAACAGACAGCTGAAACAAAGGCTTTCACAGGCAGAAGCCGAAAAAGCCAAACATACCCAGAAAGAGGGGGACATCATCAATGTCGTCAAGAATGCTGAGGGTCTCGCTCAGTGGCTCGAAGGAGCACGCCCCCTCCAACCCGTCACTGCGGCGATTGGAAGAAGCATGGCGAAGGACTCCACCATTTCGGAGCTGCAGTTAAAACGAAACCCGGAAATACCCGCTCATACTTTCATGCAACTGAAGATCAACGGCGGGGGAAGCCAGCAAATTGAAACCACCCTCAATTCAATCTTTGCTCTGAACTACCAAACCTATTCTGCACAACAGGTCAAAGGCCGAAACCTAACAGATTTCCAGGCAACCCTTATCTATAGCAACAGATAGAATTCAGGGCTCCGATGCCCCGGATGATTTCTATCAACCCTTATCTATCCAACGTATGAACAATCACAAAATCGCCTGCTTTATGCTGGTCGTTATCATCGCCGCCATGGGCTACGGTGTTAATGTCCTCAGGGAAAAATCTGCCAAAGCCCGCCAGACTGCTGATGCAACCCGCACTCAAGCAGAAGCAGCAGAACAACAAGCACAAGTTGCAGAGATCAAACTGAAGTCCGTGGATGCCAAAACTGCTGAACTTCGCGGTATCTATCAGGAATGGCTTCCCCACTTCGAAGCATTCAAAAACCCTCAGGAAGGGGAACGCCGAATCACTGAAGTGATTCGGGACGGAAACGTATTTCTCCTTTCCCAGAAGCTCGAGACACAAAGCGTGAGTAAGGATTCTGTGATCACAAGGGCACTCGTGGCAGACCTGGTCGTTGAAGACGACTACTCGAAAACAATGAACTGGCTCGGGCAAGTCGAGGAATCGCTTCCCAGCTGCCGGATCTCCAAATGCCTTCTGACTCGTGGAGATCGCGGCAATGACATCCACTTGGAAGTCTCAATCCAGGTTCCCATTTTTGATCCCGAAAAAGTAGCTGCTAACTGATCTACATCACCTTGTTATCGCCATGAATATAAAGATCTATACCCTTTCTGTCATTCTCATTCTCGTAGGAATTCACACATCCGGATCAGCCCAAACTCCGGCCAATCCGGCAACTAACGGCTCATCTCAGCCGAGTTACAACATCGACATCGAGATGAAGCCAGCCGATAAACGTCCATTAAGGCTCAAAGAAAACGAGCGAAACCCCTTCGAGAAACGTTCAGCAAAAGATGAAGAGTTCACGGAAACAGATACTGATTCTGAGGAGTCCAAGCTTCGGGAAATTCTAACACAATTGCGTGTCGGAGGTTCCAGCAGAGGCACCAATGGGCTTCGGATTCTTCTGGGGGACATGAACCTTGAAGAAGGAATGTTCCTTCCCAAACTCATCCCGGTCCAGAATGATGCTCTGAAAGTCACGGAGATCACTGAGGAAGCATTGACTCTCTCCTGGGTCGATACGGAGTCGGGTGTTCTTACGGGAAAGACCTTGCAGCTCACATTCGATCTCACCCCAACGATTCAATACGGTCTTCCGGGCCAACCCGTCATCCTTGATACATCAGGGAATCCGAGTCCGTCGACAGTAATGGGAGTGATGAGACTCGGTCAGGAGCGCAAAAAAGAAGCGGCCACTCTCCGGGCAAACAACACTCTTAGAGACATTCCCCGCGAAGCGATTGAAGCAGGTCAATAGAGACGTTTCCCAGCCCCCCCTACATTCACTTTGCAATGAACAACGCTTTCCCCATCGAGAAGAGAAAACCTCAGGCCTGGACATTTGTCGAGATGCTTGTGGCGATTTCACTTTCCGCCATCTTCCTTGGGGCGGCCGCCCTGGTTCTTCAGGCAATCACCGTCAACTCGAAGCGACTCACCTCGCTGATTGAAGTAACGATCGGTGAATCGAAAAAGCTGAATTTCTACGGGCAGTCGGGAGACTCGCTCAGAGTTTATTCGGCACCGAATTATGGCAGGCTTCTCTTCGCAAAGGACTTGAGAACCACTCTTCTCGACGACGTTGACCGTTCCTCCGCAGTCTTCTGCCTGCCACGCAGTATCGACAATTCAATTCGCCCTGAGTTCCTTCGCTACCTGCCCGGAGACGACGGAAGCACGCTCAGCCACCCACAACTCGACTCGCCGGAAGCATTCCGTAGATTCCTTGCAGACGTGGAGCCCACCTCAGCAGCAATCTTCGACACTTCGATTCGAAATGTTCCGGATCCCAACAAGCCCAATACGACCATCTTCCTGTTGGCCCCGGAATCGTCCCCCTCTTTTATTCGTGTCCATGCGGTCTACGAGATTGATTTCGTTACCCCTACAAATATTGCAGGTGACTACATTTCGGTGCGTAGATACAAAAACGGGACACTTACCAACTACTACGATATTTTTCATCATTCCGGTGACGGCCCATCACTGCTTCCCAGCTTTGTCGCATTTGAGAGCGAATCTCGACTTGCCACTACGGAAGGGGAAAGCATCGACCGCTTCAAAATCGCCCCCGAAAGTCCATTCTACTTTCTATGGCTTCCGGACCCGTCAATCAACCCGCAACGCAATCCAGCCTGGGGAACGACCTATCCATCCGATACTGCCCGGAATGCTTACGGGCACCTGTCCGAGAATACATCCATGCTCACCGTGATTCCCATGTTTCCGTCAATTTGACCTTTGACCACTCGACTCTGATTCTCCCACCGGGCAACGAAATCCACATGCAAATGAACCTCAACTCTTACCCAGCGAAGAAGTCCCCATTCTCCACAGAGAAAGGATCGATTCTCGTAATCTGTATGGTCCTGGCCGGACTGGGCACTCTCGGGGTTGCCGCATGGCTGTCTCTGCTTGACGCACGGGGCCATCTGGCCGAGCAGGAATTCGAAGCCGTCAACCGAAGAGTCCGATACCAGAATGCCAAGGAATACGCTCACAACATTCTCTACAAAAACTACCTTTCGGAAAACCACGCCGAAGATACCACAAAAACCTACAACCTTCCGGGCTCCTGGGGAACGATAACCATTGAATCCTACGCTTCGATTCCCTTTATCGACAGCTCAAGCGTTCGCTACAACAAAACGGGCTCAAGCCCGTTCCGGTCCTTTACAAGCGATGTAAGCGTGTCCCTCAATGATGGTAAATTTAATCATCCCTGGCAATTTCAGCTGAAGAGCTACAGCCCCGTCCTTGGAGGTGAATTACTTACCGTTCACAGCAACGGTGAACCTATGGCCGAGAATCCAGTTGTAGAGGGAAACTTGAGCATCAGGGGCAAGGCCGTTTTCTGGAACGCTGACTATCAGGACACCACCTCACTCATTAAAGCCGATAATTACGTGGTCGGTAGTATCTCCGAACCGGCTCTGGCGTACACTAACAATTCAGATGTCACCATTCTTCCTTCGAATTTTCCTTTTCGTAAACAGACGGCGGCAAACCAGACATATGAAGGAAAATCCGATGTGGTTGATTCGACTCAGAATGCACACAATGCCTACTTCCAGAAGGTTGTTGCTACGGGAGGATATGTCAGTCTGAGTGGAGTTATTAATTTTGCCGACGGAGACGGAATTGATACAATTTCGGACGGGGGGAGCGACGACCTTTTAGTCCTTGCCATTCTGGATGATACAATCACCAGCGCGGTAATTAGAGCTCAACTTGTTGCTAACTCTCCCCTTTCTTCGCGGGTAATGACTGCGGCACTCGAACGCGCCACCCCCCTGCTCGAGGAACACATGCTGGAGGTCCTGAGCTACAATTACCCGCTTCCGGACGATGTTTTATCAACAATCGTAGATGCAGATTACAATTCGATATCCCCGGATGGTAAAGCAATCATCCACGAGAATTGTAATACCGTCCTGATCTCCGACGGTTCCGGGCGGACCGTCATCGACTTGAGTGCTCCCGGTCTTTCACATGTGCTCCTGAATGAGGTTACCTCACTGGAACTCCGGGGGCAACCGGATGAGCTTACCGCTGATGCCTTTGAAGATTTGGCTCCCAGGGTTTTTGCTATATCAAATTCCGACAATGTTTTGCTCCGTGAAGTAGTCATGACCAACTTTAATCGCCGGCAAACTGTGCTGGCGATTTCCAATAAGGGAGTATTAGACAACTCGGGTCTAACAGATGAAGCAGGCAACGCCATCTCCCCTTCCACAAACCATACACTTTTCCGAATGACAGGTGATTCGCCTTTCACTGACTGGCGAATGGTCGGCGAGTTTGAAGGCATCTCAGCTGATTTCGACACTTCGTTCATTTCAAGTAGCACGATCGTTGGTGGCATTAGATCCAACCATAGCGTGCGCGTAGCCAGCGGAAGTCTGAACCTGGAGGAAGACGACGATTTCGAAAACATTGAAAAACTCCTCAGTCGAAACGCCTGGATTGAATCTTTCAAACAGTAAGCTCCTATGATCTCAGTAAGAAACAGAAAGCGCCGGAATTCATCCGCAGGATACACACTGATTGAAGCACTGGTTGCCAGCGCGATTCTCATGGTGGGAATCGGTGCGGCGGCTTCACTCTCACTGTCCCTGGTTACGCAGGAGGAAATAAACGAGAGATCATCACGTGCCGGCAACTACCTCGAAAACACCGCCGCACTCTTCTACCTCGGATTTGATACCGCAGACATCGAAGGCATTCTACCCGAAGACCGCGTTGTGAAGAGGATGATTTTCTCTGAAAGAACGCCATCAGGAGTGGCCATGACCCAGGCCCGTATCGTCTATGCTCCCAACGATGCAGTCACGAACAATCTTGACACCCGCGACGAATATACCGGCGGAGTCAAATCCGCCAGACGCCGTCACACCATCCGAATGATCCGCGGTCCCAGCACTTTCAGTGTCGCCCCGTAGACACTTTCATTCCCCCAACTTATTTTACACACCCAGAAGCCATGCTTAAAAAAGTATCACTTACAAATATTCACACCGGCCAGAAGTCAGTCCAGATCGTCGACACTGGAACGAATGACAAAGCACTCGTCGGTGCAGGGAAAACTCCTGTGGAAACAGCCGAGATTTCGGATGTTACCGGACTGGATGAAACGATTCAACGCCTGACATCAAAGGGGCAAAACATGGATGATCGCGTCGCCTTTTTTAACGGCCTCGCCAAATGTTTTGAACGAAACATTCCTATCATCAAGAGTTTTCAACTTCAGGCGAACCGGGTGAAAAGTCCGAAATTTCGCGGAATGATTGCCGATATCGCTGATGACCTCGCCAAGGGCGAGAAGATGAGCGATGCCATGGCAAAAAAAGTCGACCTCTTTCCTTCTGATGTGATTGCTCTGATTCGTGCGGGTGAGGAATCCGGGCGACTTCCTGAAATTTTCCGCCGGGTGGGAAACAGCCAGAAGAAAACGTCTCGAATCCTGAAAAAGCTGAAGGCGGGAATGATCTACCCCTGTATTGTCGTTTGTCTGGGTATTGGCGTGATCATAACGATGAGTTTCACGCTGGTTCCAGCGATGTCGAAACTGTATACCCAATTGGGATCGGAACTTCCTTTTGCCACGACGGCAATGATGAATATTTCCGATTTGATGATGAAGCAGCCCTGGGTCGCCGCTATTCCAGCTGTTTTAATCTACCTGTTCTTTAAGAATTGGGGGAAAATTTCGATGATACCGGCTGTTCAAACCTTATTCCTGAAATTGCCGGTGGTCTCCGGAATTGTCAGGAAGTCAGCTGCTGCAGTCAGCTTTCGAACCCTGTCTCTTCTTATTGAAGCGAATGTGCGCCTAACCGTAGCCTTGGAAATTACCTCGGATACAACCTGGCATCACCACTACAAAATCTTTTTCACCAATATCAAAAACCACATCCTTGCAGGATTGACCCTACCCGATGCCTTTCTCATCGAATCGCATTGGCTCGGCAATGATGGGCGCCTTATCTGCGGCCTTATGGAAGTGGCTGCGGAAACAGGTTCCGGGACAGAATTGCTGAATGAAATTGCAGAGGACTACGAGGATGAACTCGACACCGCGGCGAATCAAATCGATAAGATCATCGAACCTGTAACGATTGTTCTACTGGGCTCCATGGTAGGCATGCTGGTCTATGCGATTTACGCACCAGTCTTCAGCCTCGGTGATGCTCTGCTGAAGAAGTAGAATCAATTTGATTCCCTTTGACTTCAATCTCCCCCTTATGACTAATCGTCCCCTGAAAAAAAGAATGTTGGCGTTCAGTCTCGTGGAAATGCTGGTGGTGATCGCGGTAATTGGCGTCATCACAGCCGTTGCCATTCCGACCGTCAGTCGAATTAAGGAAACCGCTCAGGATGCGAATCAGCGCCGGAACGCTCAAAACCTGCTTTCCGTCTATAGTGCAGCTCAAGCTGCAGGCTATGACTTCGCCTACGAAGATGGAGACACCGCAAGCGCAGTTCTTTCTGAACCGGAAATAATTGAGGCCGTAATTACCGGCACGACGATTGAAAGCGGTGGCCCGATGGCTGACACCTTCTTCGGTGTCAACGGTCTCAACAATTCCGTGGCGGTCGACGAAAAAGTCGGAGCCGCAAAGTACATCGCCTGGGACGCTGATCTGGGCGGTCTGATTTTCGACGAATAGAGTTCCTGCCTGTTTGGAAAGCTCCAGCCAAGTCGAATAGAGAGAGGAAAACCCGAGGCGAACCGTCTCTGCACGTTCCAATCCTTCGAACACAACTCCTTCCGATTGATGTCATTTTCCGTAATTTCCGATTAGATCGGTTTTTTAATAATTACTTTGATACTTAAAAAGACGGAATAGGACCAAATCGGCGGTTCTTTTCTTTAGATGGACACTCTTCATCCAGCATTTGAATGGAGAATCTGCCATGGAGGATGAATCGCACTTGATAGTATCAAAACCCTTATAAAAAGGGAGTTGTAGCAGTCAATAGCCATGGACAATCAGGGATCGACGTATTGTCAGCATCTCACTTCGCTCACCAAAAACCTCAATGCGCGGGGTCTTCGCCCGCCTACAACAGGAATGAGACACCCATCTAAATATTAAATATTTATACAATCTACTTGTAATTATGGTAATTATTGTTTATGCTACCAATGAGAGTTGGTCCTCGTGAATGAGGATCGGCCTCTCACAACTAAGCAAATAAAAAAAACACACTAACTGACTAATATGAAAGTAAGTAAAAACAACGCAGTCCAAGCTGGTTTCAGTCTTGTTGAAATGCTCGTCGTAATCGCCGTTATCGGAATTATTGCAGCAATCGCCGTCCCAAACATCGGTCGTATCAACGACTCTGCTAAAGACGCAAAACAACGCCGTAATGCTCAAAACCTGGCTTCCATCTACTCTTCTGCTCAAGCAGCTGGATGGGATTTCGGTTTCGCAGACGGAAGCAACGACGCCGGTGACGCAGATTCAGATGTTGATACCATCATTGACGCCATCAAAGCTGGTAAAACAATCGAATCAACCGGTCCATTCAACGGAACTTACTTCGGTGTTCCCGGAATCGACGCTACTGAAGCGAAAGACACCGCTACTGGTGCAGCTAAGTACCTTAGCTACGACACTACTTCCAAGATGCTCCTTTATACAGGTGGTCAGGAAGGCATTGCCGCTCCAGCTGCTGTTGCTCCTTAATCAACAGCCCTAACTGTGAGAGCAGATTACCCTCCGGCTATGCCGTTCGATTCTCTGCCAACTCGCAATTACCTTTGTGATCGGGGTCACTCCTAACCGGGTGGCCCCGACTCCAAGGATCCCTCTCCCTCAACTCCGCTTTTAGACAATCCCCTTTTTTCCGTCCTCCCCCTCTTACCCATTTTGACTGGACAGAATATGAACGCCCTCTCTCACTCCAATAGCCGACGAGGCTTTACGATGATCGAACTTCTCATCGTGATTTCAGTCATCGGTATTATGTCCGCCCTGATTATCGCCGCATTTTCCAATGCCGCTCAGGATACACGACGCGTCATTTCCCGGCAGCAACAAGCTGCAGTTCAGAACGCCGTCAATGCATGGGTTACTTCATATTCCACGAACAACGGTCTCTCCGGCTCCAGGACCGCTTACAATGCAGCCGGTAACAGTCTCGCCCGCCTCCAACTTGTAGGAGGATATCTCGACGATTCCACTCTCGAACACTTTGTTGCCAATACGGATGCTGCAGTTCCTGACACAGTTTTGAGCGCTGCCCTTGATAAAACAGGACAATTCTTACTCATGGGTCAATGGGCCTCCACCTCCTATCCAAAAGTGGAATTAAAATAGCCCCCTTTTACCCCCCTAACGCCCTCCAAAAGTAATCTCTGATGAAAACTAAAAACAACAAAGCGTTCTCGCTCGTCGAAGTTCTCGCGGCAGTCGGAATCATCGGAATCATCGCCTTCCTCGCCATTCCTAATATCGTTGCGATCAAGCGTGACTCCGAAAGGAACCTGGCCGTTTCCAGGGCCGAAGCACTGAACATGTCAGTGGCCTCCTACATTCAATCAAATGGCAAAGATGCTGTAGCAACAGCCTGGGGTTCGAAATCAAACGATCAACGTTACACCGAACTCATCCCGTACCTTTCCTTCGCTCCCAATACTCTCACCGAGTTTTCCCCGGCTGGGTATGGAATCACTTTGCCAACAAATTTGAATGCCCTTCAGAAAAGTATTCTCCAGGATACTTCGACCGATCCGGCAACAACAATCGACTACTGATTTTTGAAACCAGCGGACTTTAAGATCATGAAGCACTCCCTTACGTCAAACTCCAGAGAACGCGGTATTTCGCTCGTGGAAATGATAATTACGATTGCCGTAATCGGAGTCATTTCAGCGATCGCTATTCCTTCTGTTGGAGACGTTTTCGGGAAATCCAAAGATGTTGTGGCCAGCAATGTGAATCAAGGCCTCAACAAAGCGACCCGTAAGTTTAGTCATTCCCAATGGGATCTCAAGCTGACAGCAATTCCCAACAACGCAGCCGATGAACTGGCCTTGTTAAGAACATTGCAATGGAGAGAACCCACCCATGCCGGGTCGGAACTCAACCCGAAAGGCCCTTTCATGAGAATCGACTGGAATCCCAGCCTTTCTTCAGACCCGAAAGAACATCGGATCGAATGGACCGGATCAGCCTGGAAAGTCTTGTCTCCCGGTACAGCCGGCGCAGGACTCAAAGTAGATTTTGAAGGAACAGATCTTGGATCCCCGTACATCCATGACGATGATTTTACCCCCATCGGATCAAGGTAGGCAGATGAACTAAAAATCATCAGCCTGCGTCGATACCCCCGACACAGTTGAATGAGCGCTATTGCAGACCCCACATTACAAACAGGATCCGCCAGCGGAGCTAGAACTCCGTCAGATCCTGAAGCATCCACCTTCGGCTCGAACGCCGCAGGAATGGGGCTCATGTCTCTGGAAGGAGTTGCCGTCCAGTTCGGTATTCTTCCCATTACTCTTCCCCGTGAGAATTGCACGGTGGAGGCGGAGAATGCCCTGAGAAAACTGGGACGATTCCCGAAGTCCGAAAGCCCGTGGCTTCCCGTCGCGACTCTGGGCCCGGCGATCATATTTGGCCACCACGCCCCGAAGAGTTCAGATATGTGGGGCGTTCCTTCCTGCCTTGCTATCCGCGTCGCGATTTCAGAAACGCAGTATGAAGCGATCATGAAGGATCTGGTAATGCGTCTATCGCATTCTCCTCTTCCGAAAGAGAACGTTCTGGAAAACCTTCCTGCACCACAGCTGGAATCCAAAAATATCGAAAGTGCTTTCACCTGGCTTCTCGACAACTACCCCTACGATCCCAAAGACAAAGAGCGGATCGGCATGCTTCAAGCCGAAGTAACCGAGAAGAACGGGTATATCGACACCAGAGGGTTCAACGAAATCATGCCCGGACTGGGAGTGGCCCTGCAATACATCGTGGAAGGCCCTTCCCTGCTGTGTTTCAATCCCGATGAAGCAGCCCGACAAGACACCTTTCCTACTCCGCTTCTTGAAAAGCATGTCGTCTACCCCATTTACCTCGGGGAGAGAAAAATCTATCTCGCTTCGGCCGAAGACAATAACTACAGCTTTGAAGATGAATGGCTTTCCCAGGGAAATGAGCCTGTAGAATTCATTCATGTCCTCGCGGACGAAAAAACGATCAAGACCGCTATCAGCAGGTCGGGTTCGGGCTCAGTCGGTAATACCGGGATTGATGTTGAAGAGTCGACCTTGAGTCTTTCTGACTCCGACAGCATCGTCGAAATTGTTCCGGAAGACATGGCCGAGGTGAACCCTCGAAATGTGAATCACTCCGCAGAGGAATTGCTCCACTGGGTGATCTACACAGCCATCAATGCGAGGGCTTCCGATTTGCACCTCGAGAAATTTTACAATGTGACCCGATTCCGCGCTCGTATTGACGGTAAAATGCGGACGGTTTACACCGCACCGGAAGACATGATGCCGCGTTTCATCGCGCTCATTAAAAATTACTCCAACATGGGGCAAAGCCGTCAGGAAGCGCTCGATGGACGTTTCGCAATGGCAATCGGCCAACGCCGTGTCGACGTTCGTGTCGCCGCGGTCCCCTGCCGCCGCGATCTTCAAAAAGTCATTATGCGTTTTCTGGATAAGCAGGACGGCTTGAAGAAACTCGCCGACCTGAACTTTTCCAAGCGCCAGAGCATGATCACCAAAAGGGTCATGTCGCGAGATCAGGGGCTCGTCTTGATTACCGGTCCAACCGGTTCCGGTAAGACGACCACCCTCTATGCACTCATCAACAGCGTGAACGATGAAGGAATCAACATTCACACGATTGAGGATCCGATCGAATACGAGATCGAAGGAATCAACCAGACTCAGACAGACCCGACTCATGATCTCTCTTTCGGGAATGGATTGAGAGCCCTGCTTCGATCTGACCCCGATGTAATTCTGATCGGTGAGTGTCGTGACGAGGAAACCGCAAATTCGGCCATCAACGCCGCTCTGACCGGCCACCTTGTCTTGACGACTTTGCACGCAAATGACTCACTTCGCGCCATTTCGCGGCTCCTTTCAATGGGCGTCGAACCCCATCTTGTCGGCGATTCACTTGCCATGTCGCAGGCTCAGCGTCTTGTCCGCCGACTCTGTAACTACTGTAAGAAACCGGCCGCTCCATCGAACGAAATTCTTGAAGTCTTTTACAGACAGGGAATCAAGCGTCAGAACGAGACCGATCCAATTTATAAAGCCACCGGATGCCTCGAATGCCAGGGAACCGGATACACCGGTCGAGTTGCGCTCATGGAAATGTGCGAAATCAGCGCAGAAATGTCCGACATGGTTGAACGCCAGGCAACTCAGACAGAATTAAGAAAAGCCGCATTAAAAGGCGGTTTCCAGACTCTTTATCAGGAAGGACTAACCCATGTGCTTTCTGGAAATACCACAATGGACGAAATCAAGAAAGTTAGTTATACTGCTTTCTAACCAAAGTTGAACAATGACATCCACCGAAACGACATCACAAAACTCCCAGGAAAGCGGTATCAGTAACCATCGCGTTCTGGTCGTAGACGATGAGCAGGCCATGCAGGCCCTTGCTTATACGATTCTCGACCGCCTGGGACACGCACCATTCACCGTTGGCAGCGGCGAAGACGCCATCGAAGCCTACAGAGAAGCCTACGAAAACAACGAGCCTTTCTCTGCAGTCGTGATGGATCTTGCCCTTCCCGGCGGCATCTCCGGATTGGAAGCCACCATCGCAATCAAGCAGATCGATGGACGCGCCAAAATCATCGTGAGTAGCGGATACCTCGAGCAGAATGCACGCGGCGCCGCCCTTGAACACGGATTTGCAGGAATTCTTCCCAAGCCATACACCGCCGAGCGTCTTTCATCCGAGCTTCGCTGGGTCCTCAAAAAAGCAGAGGAAAAGAAAGCGGAATAAACCCCCCGCTGAATAATCCGTCAGTCAGCCTTCAATATTTCCACGAACCCATCGGTCCTTCCTCTTTCGTTCGACCGGTGTTTCCAGGAGAAATTGCCCCCGGGGCTTGAGTCGTGTCCCGGTAATTCCGGGCTGCTGACAGATACATCAATAGTTCATCGTCCATTTTGAATTTCAAAAACCGGGATCTCACGATCCCGGTTTTTTTGTGTCCCGGCGTATCGTGTCAGTTCTCCGGGGGAGAAGGCTCATCCTTCGGCTTCCGCGAAAAGTGAGCTCTCACGTCTCCATCATTCCAGATCAAGAGCATGAACAGGACGATGATGCCGTAGCCGGTAACGACCCCCATCGGGATCAGAAACCACCCCATCCGCCAATGTTTCCAGGTCAGATCCGCACTTGCCAGCAAATGAGCGTACCAAATAAAAACTCCACCCACCACCGGCCATACCACCAGCGGGGAAACAAACAAGAAAGCCGCTAAGTCTTTCGACTTAGCGGCTTTTCAAGTTGGTTGCGGAGGCAGGATTTGAACCTACGACCTTCAGGTTATGAGCCTGACGAGCTACCAGACTGCTCCACCCCGCGTTTTAAAAATTTTCTGTGCGCTCCTCAATGAGGAGAGTTGGACTTTGCCTCAAAATTCCGGCTCTGCAACCGCTTTTCGGGCATTTAATTCGTTTTCAGGGTCTGCCCCCGCAGATGGGAAAAGACTTCGAACTCCAGATCTCCGATGATCTGCTTGAGCTGAATCAAACCAACACCAAAGGCAGTCGCCGCCGCAAAACCGGTCCCAAGTCCGATTGCTTCTTCTTTGATGAGCATCGCCACGGAGCTGAAAAGCAAATTACCCAGGAAAAAGATCACCACAGCGGTCAGTGCACTTCGGCTTTCGCCCATGGACATGAGGACTTTTACGACAAAGAGCAGGAGCCCTACGAAAACCATGCCTCCTGCCACTCCCGCAAAAAGCGCTCCGTTAATGATGACTCCATGAACTTCTCTCACTTCCATCCCCATCACCGAAATTAACCCAAGCCCGATGATTCCCTGAATCGCAATAAGGTTGCCGATTCCTCTTTTTACTGATCTCCAGATATCCCTCTTTTTCTCCCTGATTTCCGAAAGGGAACTTCCTCCTTCGATTTTCCGGCGGAATTTCCGCATGTTCGAAAGAAACCGCTTCCGAAGAAATAAGTGGGTGAGCCATCCACCGGGAACAAGGGCTAGAAATCCGAAAAGGACGGATCCATCCCGGGTCGAAAAACGAATAATCCCACCGGATACGGCCTCGTGATCGGTGAACTGCCAGTGAATCAGTGCCACATACCAGAGGGAACTAACAGTGAGGAATCCCGTGAGGAAAAAGGAGGGCTTTGAGAAAATTTGCTTCAAGCGGGCAACGCCAGAATTCACCGATACTCCGCGTCTCCAGATCGCGAAGACGATGGAAGCGGCTCCCAACAAATTAGCAGCTGCAGTAATAATAAAGTGGCTCGGCACTGAAAGGTCCGGCCCAAAATAGACCAAGGATGAAACCGATAGCGCCATTGCGAAAAAGGTCATCCAGAATCCCCTGAATACCCCGAAAGCGACTACGGAATACTGAAGAACCACCAGCAGCGCAGCATGGGACGCGGTCAAAGTCGAGGCGCTGAACCACATCATGAAATCGTTTCCGTAACGAATGATCGGAATGATGCTCCCAAACAGAAAGGTCGCAGAAAGCACTACGGTGAGGATCGGCATCAACGAGATTCTCACCTGGGTCCGGACTGTGGCCATTTTAGAATGAATGATCCCCCAGAACGTGAGACTGACCATAATATTGGCGAGTCCCAGTGATAGAACCGTCCCTGTGAAAAACTCATTGTTCACTTCGTTTTCCAGTCGAACCCCATAGCCGAACCAAAGCGCGAGAACCCATCCTGACGTTAACAGAATACCCAATTCGGGCCAGATCCCGCGATGGATTATCCGCGGATCAATATAGAGGATTTCTGTTCTTTCCCTGGAATTCACAACGACACCTTTTAATGAATAAGCTGATAAACACGACCGTAATCAGCAATCATATCATCGTGATAAAAATTTCGATTCAAATGACGGCGAGCTGAATGGCCGGCGGCTTCGTAGAGGCGGTGATTCGAAAGGAGATTCAATAGAGCCTCCTCCATTTCACTTCCATCCCCCGCCCCGGTCTGAATGAGAAAGTCGTGACTTCCCTCCCAGTTCAGCGATTCCAAAATCCCGCTGAATTTGTCGACGTCAGTTGCCACCACGGGAATCTGGGCATTGAACATCATTCCCAGCAATTGATCGCCCACTTCACACTGGCCGGGAATCACCGCAATATCGATCTGCCCGATTTTATCTTCAATGGACTCAATACTTGAAAAGCTCACATCGGCGATGGGCGACCTTTCCTCCGCCAACTGGAGAAAATGAGCCTTCTCCTCCTCGTTCCAGTTTCCCCAGAGATGAAAGCGGCAACCTTCAAACTGCTGATCCACAGAATGTGCCGCAGCGAGAAACATTTCAACGTCAGAACGACTTTGCCGTTCAAAGACACCACCGATGAGAAATTCGTTGCCATTTTGATGCCTCCTTATCATCCGGGTTCTTCTGGCGTTTTCATCGTCCGATCCGATTCCGATTCTCAACACCGGTTTTCGCAACTTGGCACGCTCGGCAATCAACCTTGCGGCGGGGCTGCTTCCGGAGACTACCTGGTCTGCACAATGACAGACAAAGGCATACGTTTTTTCCATCCAGAGCTGCTCGTGATCCATCAGGCGCGATACCCTTGGTTGCAGTTCTGCGTTAACTTTCCAGTACTCAGAAAAGTAGCGAAACATCTGCCTGGCAGGCGCCCTGCGGTTGTCAGTAAAAACCGAACGGCTGTCGTTTTTTTCAGCGAGAATAACGCTCAGCAATCCAGCATAAGAGCCTCCTACTCCATGGTAAACGTCGGCTTCGGAAACCTCCTCCGCAATGGACAGCAGATTCCAGATCGGACTGATTACAGACTCAACGATTTCGTAGAAGTCGGTGAACGGCAACTCGACCTTGTGCAATTCACAGGCGGTGGTGATTAATTCCCAGACGACAGGATCACGCCAGGCCTCTTCAAATGGCATGTCCGGTGCCACTTTTGAAATTTCAAGAAAGGTCTCGCGCATCGCCTTCAATCCAAGGGAGGAATTCTCTACCATGACCGCAACGGTCTGAACGAGGCGTGCAAATTTCTTTTGGGTCACCCTTTTGCTCTTTTTCCCCTTGTGGGTTCCGGTATCAAGATTTGCAACTTGAACCGACTCGACGTTTGCAGGATATCCAGACTGCAAAACCTCATCAATATCTCCTGCGCCAACCACCACCAGTGAGAATCGGATTTCCGGAAATCGCTGGATAACATCGAACAGCCACGGCTCCCCCAGTGAACGCCTCGTCCAGTGCGGTGGTTCCACGATCAGGCAAATTTTCTCAATGGTTTCCTTATCTGCCATCGTCAAAATCCCCAAAAAGCTTTGGACTCGGAGCTGAGTTCCCCCCAGTCGCGATTGTTAAGGTCAGATGTCAGACTGTTGATTCCTGACCATTGCCCCTGCGCGGCCCGGATTCGAGCAAGATGAAGCCTCACGGGTACGCCGTCGATTACGCTGCACTCCATGACAACGCGGTAGGCCTCTTCAAAATTCTCAAGGCGAATGAGCGCTTCAATGTAGCGATTCACCACATAAGAATCCCCATGTCCGAGTTGAATCGCTGCTTCGAGATGATTGGCCATTTCTTCCAGCCGGTGTTGTTCCGGTGCGGCTGAACTGATTCCCCTTTCGATGAGAGATCGCTGCCCTTCCGCTACCAACAAATAATATTCCGGATCGACTTCCCCCTCCAAACCTTGCAGGACATTTTCCGTGTCTCTGATCCGGCGCCTGTCTGTTTCGAGTTGAGTCTGCAAGGCCGCCTGGGCAATCATCCCGGTCCGACCGCGCAACCGTTCTGCAAACCGTCTCAGAATAAGCAGACTGTTTTTCTTTCTGAGTCGAATGACAGCGCGAACGCCTTCTTCACCTCTCATCCGCTCACCGTTGAAAACAGTATTGCTTGCCGGTTTCAATCCTGCATCAGACAAATTTGTCAGCGGAACTGCCTGCCCACCTCCGCTAATCGGATTGCCTATCCTGTATTTACCACGCGTCCTTACTTTCTTCTTACCCGCTTCAACGGGTTCGGCGTGATCATAGAACAGCGTCACCAGAACACCCACAACCGGGGCGAACCAACACGTCAACGCGCAACTGACTGCCATCATTGATCGAGACGATTTCGGTGAGTCTTTCACCGGATGCAAAGCCCCCCTCAGCCCTGCTCCAATACATACGAGAATATGTAACATGAGAGACGTCGACAGGTGATCCGAGCCATCGATCATCAGTTTCCCCGCAGCCGCTGAATCGATGCAAACGAGGACGATCACAAAGATGCTGTTCACCACTCCATTCATGCCACTTCTTCCCCGCTCTCCCTCTCTTTTTGAGGGAATATATCGACGTTGGCAAACAGCTCATCATAAAAACCGAGTGCCCGGAAGAGTTCCTCACTGATCTCCATGATTCCATAGTCCAGCTCCAAAAGAGGTAATTTCTGCAGAATCATGGACGCATAGTCCTCCGCTGTTTCATCCGATCCGAGAGGAACGAGAAGACTGAAAATATAATTATCCTCAACGGTCACGATTCCGGCAGCATCGTAGCGGCCTTTGGAGCGAACGAGGACCTCGGCAAATTCACGCAATTCGTCTTCGGTAGCCTCCGGATCCGGGGAAAAGAGAATCACTCTGGATTCCATTTTCAAATGCCTCGCCATTTTTGCCGCCTGGGTCAGGTAGGTAGCAAAAACTCGAGCCCCGTGAATGTCCTCGACGCCGATGTCGGTAAAATCCGGTTCCAGAGAATCCCGGCATCGATTTTCAAACCACCCGAAGGCAGACTCAATCCGCCAAAAACCTTCCCACGAAATCGAATCAAACTCCATCCGGTGAATCACCAGCAATCGCGTCACTTTTCCATCCAGATCCCGGTTGGGAATGATCGCGAGGATTCCTTCGTCCTGAAGATCAGGAACGCCAATCGCCAGAGGATCCCATAAACCCGCTTGAGTCACCATCTTTTTCGACTCCACCGCAGCCTGGCACATGGGCGATTGATTTGGATCCAATAAAGAGGGCAAAGACTCGGAATCTTTCACCGCCGCTTCCTTTTTGAACGCCCCCTTTTTTTCCAATTCGAATATTCCCGCTGATATCACTCCGCAATGAGTTGCGATCAGATTGAGAAAACGTTCGTTAAGCCGTTCCGGAGAAGTCGCGTTGAACAAATGTTGCAAACCGTCAACAATTCCCGCCAGTTCAATTCCGTGTCCTACGAGTGCCGCTTTCAGTTCACGCTCGTTCTGCTGATATATCGCCAGGGTATCGACAAAATCTTTCAAGCCCGCTTTGGCTACGATTAAATTACTCCGAATGCCCTTTACTCTTCTCGAATACAAGTTCCTGATAAATCCGGTGACTACCCCGGCCATGAGGAAACTCCAGAGAAAATAGGCCCCTTCTGCAACCATGTATTCCAGAGGACCAAAACCTGTGGCGAGAAAATGGCCCACCAGAATCACCGTGATCACAAACAGCGCTGTGAAGACTCCCCCACGATAACCGAACCGAAACCCGAAATAGCAGGGAACGAGCACCCAGGGACTCGGATTGATTTCGCCCCAACCAAGGTCCGAAGGAGAAACAAGAATATTGACACCAAGAAGTACCGCCGCAATTACGAAGAATTGCATAAAGCCAATCTTCCGATTGCTTAGGGCGCGGGGACCTTTGTCCTCCACCAGCAATGTCGGTTCTTCTTCTGTCATCCTGAATTATGAGGGGCGAAATGAAAATAAACATTACACCACATGAGATTATTTCTCCCGCTCACAAATTATCAAGATCAATTAACCGCTTTTCCAACAATAACTGAGCGATCTCCGCCTGTTTTCAGGTGCTTGACCATCTGAAAACCAGAACCTTGCATGAATTCGCCCATTTCTTTAACTGAATAGCAACGCCCCTGAGTCGAATGAGCAAGGATACAGGAATATTCCGCAACTGGCAGTGGACCGGATTTTTCGTCATTCAAGAATGTCTCATGAATCAAAATAATCCCCCCGTTTTCGATCGACTCACGAGAACGACGGAGTAGATTCAGAACCACCGGCACATCCCAGTCATGCATCACATTGGAAAAAAGATGGACCGGGCAGTCGGACGGCCAGGAATCGGCAAACATATCCCCTGTTGTGACATTCACCCGGGCACTGAGGCCCCGTTCTTCAATCTTGCGCCGGGCAATCCCGTCGACGGGTGCCTGCTCCAGAACCGTCGCATTCAGATGGGGAAAATTCGCAGCCAACGCACAGGCGTAAACACCGGATCCACCTCCCACATCAAGAAGCCGTTCCGTATCTGAAAGCCAGGGACTCACCTTGTCCGCCAGTTTTTTACCCAGGTAAACCCCGCGGCAATCCATTGCCTCCGTAAATGGAATCGCAAAATCCTCCTGCAACATTGCGCCATGCCAGTCGTCTTCAGCGCTTTCGTGCCCGCTCCAATGGGCTGGTTTGCCTGAAGCTAGAACCCGCACAAAGTCTTTCACCACCGGCCGGTCTTTGAGCGATTCGTAATATCCGGATAGATTCCAGGGAGAATCGCTGCACAAATGTTCAAGGGCAGACTGCGTTGCGACCGTATTCCCGTCAGCTCGCTCCTCTACAAAACCATTGCAACGCATCAGGGTCAGCAGCACATCGGCCGGTCGCTCTGCCCAGCCGAAATGTGCGCACACTTCCTCCAGGGTCGAAGGATTCCCCTGCAGCCAGGTAAAAAAATCAAACTCGGCAATAGCTGCCGTGAGAAGATCCACCGCGTAAATTCCGTCGCGGTAGCGAAGAATATTAGTGGGATCGGTTTGTGGAAGAATATCGAGACCTGTTTTCATCACGGATTAGCCTGAATTCATCAAACGCGATGAGATTGGAAGTGGCAAGCCTTTCATCAAAACCGGCTTCGAGTGATTACATTTGCAGAAGGTTTTTCGCAGCATCTGCAATGCTCTGCCAAGTCGGGCGGTGAGTTTTCCACAAATTCGGATGATAAGGAATCGGCGTGTCCCTGGAATTGTGACGTTTAGGAGGAGCGTCCAGCAAATGAAACCCCTCGGAAACCACCCGGGAAACCACCTCGGCACAAAGTCCACCCCAGGGGAAACTTTCACCGACACAAAGAAGCCGGCCGGTTCGGGCAACCGATCCCAAAATGGTATCCGTATCGATTGGCTTGGCTGAACGGAGATCCACAACCTCCAGTTCCCACCCCTCTTCAGAAAGTTTTCGGGCCGCTTTGAGTGCCTCATGCACCATTGCGCTGTAGGCAACCACTGTGGCATGCCTTCCCTCCCGGGCGATGCGGGCTTTTCCCAATGGTAAATTATCTTCAGGAAGTTTGTCCGCCTTCAGATGATAATATAGAAATTTGTGCTCACAGAAAATAACGGGGTCATCAATCGCCACCGCTTCCAGGAGCATGGAATACGCATCTTCCACCGTCGCCGGAGTCATGACGATCAGGCCGGGATAGTGGGAGTAGATTGACTCCAGATTCTGACTGTGGAAAGGCCCGCTCCCTTCTGTCCCACCGGAGGGTAGACGCACCGTAATGGGACAGGGAACTCCCGTCCGCCAATAGTGAGTCGCCGCCTGATTGACGATCTGATTGAAAGCGACTGAAGAAAAGTCAGCAAACTGCATTTCAATAATCGGCCGCATCCCGCTGATCGCAGCTCCGATGGCAGAGCCGATCATCGCATCCTCTGAGATCGGAGAATCCAGAACCCGGCCGGGATACTTTTCTGCCAAACCTCTGGTCGCTTTAAAAGCACCACCAAACCCCGCTACATCCTGTCCGTAGATGTAGACGGAGTCGTCACTTGCCAGCGCCTTTGATTGCGCTTCTCGGATTGCTTCCAGATAAGTGATTGCCATTGGCTCAAGCTTGTCGCGTGGCCATTTTGCCGCACGATCACCATTTCGCAAGCCTAAGTAGCCTTAAGCAATCTCGCTCAACTTCACCGGACGCCCTTCTTCAACCGATTTATCGCAGGCAAAAAGGACGCGAAAAGTTTCGTAAGCCGTATTAATACTGGTCCGGGGCATGTCTTCGCCTTTATCCGTTGAATCAAAAAAGGATTGGAACTGCGCCTGATACGGATGGTCTGAAACATCGCCTGAATCCGCCATCGCCATGGGCAAGTCGGTCCATTTCTTGTCGCGAAGACTGAACTTGTTGGAGTAAATTTTATTGTCGAGCAGGCTCCCCTCGCTCCCGGTAAGCTGGGTGTGGAAGTAATAAGGCTGAAAGCAATCGATCACCGAAGCCACTTTTCCCACCGAGCCATTGGCAAATTTCAAAATCGAAACCGTGGTCGTAGCATATTCGTATTTCTGAAAAATCTCGTGTTTCGAAGTCGTGCTGTAGCTGGTCACTTCCTCCACGTCCGATCCCATGCAAAGTAGCAAAGCATCGAGAGCATGACACCCCGCCGAGAGGAGACTGCTGCCTCCGTTTTCCCGGGTCGTGTTCCAGCGATACTGACCATACCAGGGGCCGATGCCGTGATAGTAATCAACTTCCCCGTAGTGGATATCGCCAATTAAGCCTTCTTCGATCAATGCCGTCGTAGTGAGAAACTGGCTGATATGACGGATCTCGAAACAGACACAGGCCTTCACCCCGTTGGCATCAACCGCTTCTTTAATCGCCTTGCAGTCTTCCCAGCTCAGAGCCATCGGCTTTTCGAGAATGATATGCTTGCCGGCATTTGCCGCAGCGACCGCCTGCTCCCGGTGCTGATTGGGATAACTGGTGATCGAAACAACATCAATGTCGGCATTGTTAATCATGTCGTTCACATCCGTGTAGCACCTGATCTCACTGCCATGAGCCTCCGAAACCTCAGCATCGTCCAGGCTGCGCGAAGAAAAGACCGCTGTGACCGTCCCCTGCTCAGTGCCGTTAATTGCGTCCGCGTGAGCTGTCGCAGCCCAGCCATATCCGATAATGCCAACTTTGTATGCCATGCTCTGATTCAAGGATCTTCCGCCGTCCGGGGCAATGGAAAAATTCTCCGCGATCAATGAAAATTGGGAGTAATCCCGTCACTTTGCATTCAAACGTTAAATACGTGTCATAAAGATCTGGCATTTTTTTCATTTTCCCGTCACATTTCGATGCATTAATCCCGATAGATAACGTGTCAGCTATAATCAAAGCCTTAGAGACATCGCTCGAAAGCGATGCGGAAAACTGGGAAACCCGTCTGGCTCTCATCGAGACGTGGCTTCAAGAAGAAAATCATGAGAAAGCTGTCGAAGTCCTCAGTGGTGCAACGTCACTGCCGGGCGATGATGTCGGACTGGTTCAGGCTGCCCGGGCTTATGCTCTGGTAGGTGCGACCGATCAGGCGCGCGACATTTGTCATTCAGTTCTGGAAATCAATCCGGAAAACGTTGATGCCAAAGCGTATATCGCAGCACTCGCCAGCCATGCCGACGAGGTCGCTGAAGAAGAGGAGGAGGAAGATATTCCGATCGCAAAAGCCGTCGAAGCATCTAAGACTCCAGCGCCAGCACCGGCTCCAACAACCGCTTCTCAAGCGGTGATGCCAGTGGCAATGTCGGATCCTGAATCCGCTCCCGTTGCTTCTATTGCTCCCTTGAAACCGGATTTGGTTGAAGCGACAGATCCGTCCAAGGTGACTGCCGTTCCCACAGCAAACCTTCTTCAGGCCCGGCCTGATCCCACTCCCCAGGCGGCCCCTGCGCCGGAAGTGGTGAAGCAAATCGATGCGGCAGAATTTGACGAAGAAGCAGCAGCCGAGCTGGATCGGATTCACGCGGCGGAGGAAGAGTCCAAACGGATCAACCTGGCTCGAATCAAACGCGATAAGTTCAATGCGGTTGCCATCGCAGTGCTGATCAATGCCTCGATTATCGCATCCATGATGCTGGTCGTGACCAAGATTCCGCCAAATGTCCCACCCCAAATTGTCGCCTCGACGATGAATGAGGAACAGTCGGAAGACATTCAGACGGAAACGATGAAACGCCCGACTCAAACGGCTTCTTCATCGGCGGCCGCGATGTCGAACATCGTGACTTCAAACGCAATGTCTGCTTTTGCCGTTTCCGATACCGAATTTGAAACGACATCTGACATTGGTTTTGCTGCCACTGGTCTCGACTTCACTCCATCAATGGACATGGGAGTTCCTTCTTCCAGCGATTCTAAAATGATGTTTGGTCAAAAAATGGAAGGTGACGTCCTCGGTGTGATTCTCGATGTCTCCGGTTCCATGGCGGAATACCTGCCCCACGTTGTTCGTGAGGTGGACAAAAACTTCAAAGACGCTCCCATCGTTTATGTTCGGGACGTCGTGATGCGGAAGCGGACGAAAGATCCGGACGTCAGGCTGATTATCGGCGAGGAAGTCAAACCCCGCTGGGAAGACAACGTAGTCTCCCCATACTGGTTCCTCTGGGGAGATCTCCCCCGGAAAGCACCTCAACGCTACGTCGATCGCCTTATTGAGACCTTCAAAGAGCGTCCCAATCAGTTTCTTTCCGCCCGCGGTCAAGGCGGAGATTTGATCACCTCAGCCATTGATTTCCTTGTGGAGCAAAAAATCGACTCACTCTACATTTTCTCTGACTTTGAGGATTTCGTGGACGAAGAGCTTGCTGCGGAAATCGGACAGAACCTCGGACGACGCAAAATTCGGACCTATGTTCAGCCGGCTGAGAAATCGACCGACAATCTCAAGATCATGACCAACAAGATCGCGAATAAAACGCGCGGTCGTCAGATGCCTACTCTGGTCTCTCTGTTCAGTGATGATGAAGATGTTCCAAAACCGATATTGCTGACCAAGCCGGAGGATCCAATGAAGAATTCTCCGTTTAAGTACGCATCAGTTCGTGACGAAATGGTCGGCAAAGAGTTCTATCATTTCAAGCCTTCCGCTTCGATGACGGAAATCACCCGCCTTTCCGAACCGGAGTTTGAAGCCGTCTTTTACGGTCCCCGTGCCAGAGCTGAAATCTTTCTGAAAGACGAAAACGGAGGCTTTATCCAAAACCCGATCACCTTCAGCTACCACAGTTGGAAGCGCGATCCGGAGAAAATGAAAGCGGACAAAGCGTACCGTGGACGTTCCCGGAAATTCCTTCGATTGGAAGAGGAGCCGACTTTCGATGGAAAAGAAATCATCTGGAAAATGGTCCTCGAAGACGAGATCAAATTCCGGGTCCATCTATACATCGGTCGTAAAGGAATGAATGCCACCTATGTCGCTGAGCCGCCCAAAGATGGTACTCCCGACAGTGCTCACATTTCTTTCCGGATTCCACGACTCGCCTATGAAAAGAGTGACCGATTCTTCGGCCAGGATCTTCCGGCAGAAGGACTTACCCTGGATGAAGTCCGGATGGGTGCCAAGTTGAACAAGGTTGTCTTCAACCTCCCACGTAAGGACCGTGATCGTTACAAAGCCTCCTGGGCATTGGACGGTTTTGAGCCCGGCTACAACACCCGGACTTTCGATCAATTGATCCGTGTGATGCCTCGCGGTATCCGTGATGTCGTGGTCACCGGCCCGTCCTTCGGACCTCGTGAATTTCACGCTCGCACTACCAGCAGTAAGATCCTTCTTACCGGTTGGGCAGGACGACGGGATATCGAACCCTGGGAAAGCTTTGCAGCTTCTCTGGTCCGCCCCGGCGACACCCGCGAGAAATTCACCAAGACCGAAGCGATCTCGATTGAGATTAAGTAAGGCTTCTTGTAGAAAAACTTAATAAGGCGGCTCCGAATGTGAAAGCATCGGAGCCGTTTTTTTGTCTACGCTGGTCAGCGAAGAATGGCGATTCTGCCGGGCCTTCAAAAAACGGGCTCCTAATCGTAGAATCGATTTTCAGTCGTTTCCCCTGCAGGAATCTTCAATCCAACTGCCATCTCAATCACTCAAGTGACTCCCCGGGCATTCTTCCGCACCCAGATCACATTGTTCGTGAGAATGCGGAATCCGCAGCGCTCACAGTTTCGATGACTGGATGATGCGGGAACGACATCGGTGAACGCAAACTGGAGTCCTAGATCAATGACATCATTCAATCTCGTTGCCAGCAGAGAGGCGTGAACTCCCTGACGGCGATACTCAGGAATAGTATACATGTTCGCAAAAAAGGCAGCATGCTCCGACACATACATGGTCGCCCATCCCGTGGGTTTCCCGTCATCCTCATAGGAGGCGTAACACCGAAAAGTATCGTTGCAGTAGAAGGACCGCTTCAAATTGCGTTTCTCGTCAGAGAATTCCACGCCGCTCAAGCCCAGCAAATCGAAAAAATGATCCGCATCATCCGGTTCCAGCAATCTGACGTACTCCTTTACCTCCCTTGATTCTTTCGGCTCTTGCGCCAGATAACAAAGACTGTCCCCGGGAATGAACCCGGCATTCAACAGAGTCATCGCGTTGATCCCTGTCTGTTGCGGGATCAAGACTTCAACTGCCTGAACCGCATCTGGCAATTGCTCCACCGTCTCGCCCACAGATTCCAGCTCCGGGGAAAGAACGGCACGATTAAAATACGGAATACCCGGCCTGTGAGGATCGAGTAGACAGGGGGAATCCTCAATCGTGGACAACTCAATTCCATCGATCAACTGCCCCGTTCGGGACGCATTGAAATGGGCATACTCGATTTCTGACTGAACCAGGAGTCGATACTTGTCGGCCATTCCGGCGCTCTCTTTTGTTGACGAAGAAGTGCTCATGGGATTTTCACCACGATATCCCGAAATTCCGGAGATGTCTCAGCCCGTCCGGGGCGTGCTCAGTTCAGTCAAACCGACCGTCACTGTCGCCGATCTCAAATGACATTCCGACAAAGCCTCCGCCCGAAAACTCGCCACCCAGACGTGGAACGGTTTCGCAATCGGGAAAAAGAAGAGGTTTGCCACCTGCACTGTCTCGACGCCAGAACCACATCACGGCCCAACCGATCAACCCTGCAATCAGGACGATTGCGAGAAGCACAATCGACTTTGCTGCCATTTGCACCCACTTGGTCGAGCCACCCTCGGGAAAAAGCCCCGGAGCATCTTCACGCAAAACAGTGGGAGCACCGGAGACAGATTTTCCAGCTTCGGCCACAGCAGTTCCATCCGACGCAGTATTCTTATCCGTAAGCTGGCGTTCCAGAAGACGAGTGAGCCAATAGAGCTGAATACTCAGTTCGACCGCCATCTTTTCTACCTGATCAGGTGCATTTTCTGTAGCAGCACCCTCCCTCAAACAATTCTGCATGATCCGATCGAAAACCGTCTTCTCAAATGCTGCGGTTACGGAGGTGTTGTAAACCAATTGGGTCAACTCAGGTCTCTCCCGATGATAGATCATCAACACAGAAGGATTCTCTCCAAACCAATTCCCGTGAAGCTTCTCCAGGGAAATATCAGCCGGCACTTTCTGAGTGTCGCCCATCACCATAACGAAAATATGAAAGTTCGATTCGTCGGAATGAAATTCAAGAAACCGACGCAAATCATTCGACTTCTGCTCCGTCAGGAGTCCCTGAGGATCAAGGAGAAAGTCTACAGGGGCCAGGGAGAAATACTGTTCCCGAAGACGTCCTTCGATCGGGGGTAAAACTTCAACAATCTCCTCTTCCGGCATCGCTGCCTCCGTCGGTAATTCCTCTTCCTTTGTCGCATCGGCAGCAATTTCCTCGCCGTCTTTATTCTCGCTATTGCCCTCCCGGCCAATCTCACCAGTCACCGGTGTTCCGTTCGCCAACTTTCCACCTGCTTTTTTCTCTCCGTTCGCAGGAGTCTCCTCCTCTTTCGATTGCTCATCAGCGTTCGGAATCAGTCCGGAAGGCCACAGACCACCCCCGAGGGAATATTCCGAAGCTTCCTTGGGCGCATTCCATTCCGGCAGCTCCACATTGACTCCGAGGCAGACCCCTGGCGCCAACATCAGGACCGCTATGGCTCGAAACAATCTCATTCTCTTTCCTCGGGCGTCAGGCAAAAATCCTATTCCGCCACCACACTCTCTTCAACTACGTGCCTCTCAATTTGCGAGGAATCGAAAATCCGTGGCGAGACGTGCCGTGGAAGATCCAAAACATTTTTTTCTTTATCCCGGTATCGCATCTGCAATTGACTCAGGGAAAATTTCTTCATCTTTCTTGCTTTGCGACTGAGAACCCGCCCTACGCGCTTGAACAACTGACTCATGGCCGAACCGTATTCGCCATTCACGAGGTAAGGACGCGCAGTCATAAGGACGCGATAGGCTTCCTCTTCGTTCATCAGCATTTCCGCAAAATAACCAAGAGAGAGTCCAACCTGCTTGGTATTTACATCCATGATGACCATGACTGCATTGTCATTGGGACGGGCATATTCAGCACCCTTCACCTGGCCGTGATTGAGAAGCCAAAAACCCAGCTCACTAATTGTCAGCCCTTCAGGCAAAGTTCCCAGGTAAACACAGAAGAGCATTTGAGGGAACCGAAGCTCAAGACTGTCGAGCACTTCGTTCAATTTATCCCGGTCCTGCTTTCTCAGACAATGGGCTGCGTCGTGAACCCGGGACATTTGAACCTGGTTCTCGCCGTATTTCGCCATTGCTGCAATCGCGGAGTAACCACATGAGTAGCAGCTCTCTGCTTCGTGGTCCACGGGGCGCATGCAACTCGGGCATTTCATGAGTAAAAAGGTGTTAAATGTGGTTCCTGCCTAAAATTCTAAGTATTACAATATTATTAACAAATGTTGATTACGTCAAGTAATTTGAAATACTTTTTAAAAGTATCTGCCGATTTTTGACGAAATACGGCCATCAAGAAGAGAATTCTCTTCTTGATAAGGAAATTTTAGCGATCGAACCCTCTTAGGTGATCGATTTTACCCTGTTGAATTCCAGTGAGTTGCGAACGCAATAGATGACGCACCTCAACTCCGGTCGTCTCCAATGATCTTTCCGTCCTGCAAATGAATCCGGCGGTCGACTCGATCAAGGAGACGATCATCGTGAGTGGAAAATACGAAGGCAGCATCGCGCTCCGAGTTAATTTTCCTCATCAAATCGATAATCAGATTAGCATTTCGCGTGTCGAGATTCGCCGTTGGCTCATCCGCAATAACGAGATGAGGATCGGTGACGAGAGCCCTCGCAATTGCCACCCGCTGTTGTTGCCCACCGCTCATTTTTGAAGGACGATGATCTCTTCTGTCACTCAATTCCACCTCTTCGAGCAGTATTCCCGCTCGATCCGCAGCCTCCTTCTTACTGACTCCCTGCACCTGAAGAGGAAGCATCACGTTCTCGAGCGCACTGAGAACTGGAACCAGATTAAAATTCTGGAAAACAAAACCTATCGACTCGTTTCGCAGTTCGCTTAGCTGAGCGTCTGAAAGCGTTTCCGCAGGAGTTTCCTTGACGATCACTTGCCCCGAAGTGGGAGAGTCCAGCAGGCCAACCAGATTGCAAAGAGTTGATTTCCCTGAGCCGGAAGGTCCCCACACTGCGATGAACTCCGAGGCTTCGATAACGATATCCACATCTTGAAGCGCGTTCACTTCGACGTCTCCGAAGTGGTAAGTCTTTCTCAATTTGCGAGTTTCAACAATTTTCATTTAAAAGAGACGGAAGAATTAACTATTTTAAAACTTGAAGTATCAACGGACGGGAACACTATCTTGCAGACGTTCAATGATCGAGTGGTTTTTCAAGATAATTTGGGGAATTTGGCTTCTGATGATATTCTTCGCCGCCTGTCGGGTGTTCGGATTTCTCGGAGCCAGAAGACGTCAGCTGAAACGCTGGGGCGACGGTTCTGCAAACCAGAAGCAGGTAGCACTCATCGTTGCCGTAAAGGGAATCGACGCCAAATCAACGGCTAGATTCTTCGATTCCATATTTACCCAGAACTATTCCTCCTATCGGACGATTATTTGTTTCGAAGACTGGAATGATCCCATTGCCCGCTGGCTTTGTGAGCAAATGGACCTCAGCGAGAAGCAACCGGTTTGGACGAATCCCCTGCCGAACGATGGACTCCAGACTGTGACACTCGTAGCAGCCGGCCCCACAATCCACGAGGGCCAGAAAGTCCACAATCAGATAGCCGCTTTTCAGCAACTCACTCCGGACGATAAGGTGATTGTTTTTGCTGATGCAGATATTCTCTGCGAAAACCACTGGCTGGCTTCGCTGACGGCTCCGATCAACCAGGGCGACTACGAAATTGCATCAACCTATCGCTGGCTGGTTCCGAAGCGCCCTACTCTGGCCAATCAGTTTGCGAGTGTCATCAATGCATCCATCACCACCCAAGGAGGTTCGGACAAAACCAACGTGCTCTGGGGCGGCTCAATGGCAATCTCGCAAGGTGCGTTCAACGATATCGATGTCCCGACTCTCTTTGCCGGATCATTGAATGACGATCTCCGCTTGGCGAAAGCCGCACGAAGTAAGAATTACAAAATCACCTTTGTTCGTGATCTTGTTCTTCCAACAATGGTCGATTTTACCTGGCCTGGCTTTCTCGAATTTGCCCGACGCCAATATACTCAGGTCAGAATTTTTTCCCCTATCCTCTATCGGACTTGGAATTCCATCCTGCTGTTTTACATTCTTGGTCTGGCTCTCGCTATCGTCGGAGTTGTCTATGAAGTGTTCTGGGCCTGGATTCCAATTGCAGGAGCCTATGTGATCGATCAGTTCCGGGCCATCGCCCGTCAACGGGTCTATACAACCCTTTTCCAAAACGAAGGCATTCGACGGAAACTGGGAGGAACTGCGTGGCTCGAACACATGCTGACACCCGTCTGGATGTTGTTGCATTGGCTTATCGTTGTGAGCACCTGGTATAAAGACAGGATCAAGTGGGCCGGGATCAAATACCGAATCATTTCCCCTTCCCAGACCAGAGTCCTGGACCGGGCCGAAGAGTCAATGCTTATGCCTAGCGGAATTCCTAATCTGGAAATCTATAATCGGACTCCCCATGGCGGAACACGGCCGATTCAACCGCTTAAAGAATTTGCTCCGGAAGAGACAGAGTCTGTAGCCGAAGAAATTTCCAAAGGTCAGAAATCGGAAAAGGTCTCAAACTCCGATGAGCCTCTCGAATCCAGCGAAATTGAGACAGAGGCAATCAGTGAGTCAATTGAGGAGACCACGGAGGCGGAAGAAGCACCAAGCGAAGTCGCGAGCGAATCAGCGGAGCCTGATTCCTACGAAGCACTGGCAGCGAAATACTGGACACCCGGCAAAGAAGAGACAGAGGAATTGGCTGAGGAGGAAGTGCCGATTCCTTTAGGTTCAACAGATCCCCCGGCAAAAGTCATCACGGAAGCGATTCCTTTACCTCCGACCGATACATCCGCCGCCGAAACAAAAACGGAAGATACTTCTGCCATTGAGCAGGACGAGCAGGACGAGCAGGACGAGCAGGACGAGCAGGACGAGCAGGACGAGCAGGACG
>OJCB01000119.1_pt1 | contig 33826 bp, 21 predicted proteins | sample 1591501 | NCBI WGS metagenome assembly OJCB01 (sample SAMN05416813, study PRJEB24817) | seawater metagenome | isolation source: Sea water | place: Canada:Atlantic | collected 2013-07 | reverse complement strand
TGCGGATATCCACCCCCTGCTCCAGCAAATGCGTCGCGAAACTATGCCGCAGGGTGTGAGAACTACCGTCTTTCTGTATTCCGCGCTGGCGAAGAGCGACCCGGGTCCAGTCCTGCAGTAATTTCTCGTGAAGATGAATTGGGCAAGTGAGGGCCGGGGCAGTTTGCAGATACCAACGCGAATTGCGGTAGCGGTAACTCAAGCCCTCTCCTTTTGTCCGAATCTGCTTCATATAGATTGCATACTGTAATTATGAACATCTATTAAATCAAGCGGAATTCAGCGAAATGATTGAGCTGTTTCCCGGGCTTTCGAATGGAGGAGGAAACGGGATCGAACTCTTTGATCAATCTTTGACGCTTGTCCCTGATCACGTATCGCCCTTTTGAAACCTTGACTAACATTGCCCCCTTCCTATAGTTTTCAAATTATGTCTGATTTCTTCAAGTCCCGATCGTGGGTAGTTGCTTTTGCAAGCCTCACACTTCTCTTTTCTTTTACTTCTGCGAAAGCGGCTCCGGAGAACAATGAATTTCTTGATGCAACTCGTTTGAGCGGCTCCTTTGTGCAAATCGAGGGAACAACCGTTGAAGCCGATGAAGAAGCGGGGGAACCGGATATCTTCACCAGTTACCTCGGGAGAGAAGGAAGCGTTTGGTATCGATGGGTATCACCCAGCAGGCGTGGAAAGTTGACCCTTGCTCTGGAAGTCTTCAGGAGCAACAACGGAGCCGTATTTGGCTTCAATCACGGGATAGACCTCTACATGAGTAGTAATGACTCCATTTTCGATTTGTATTATCTCAATGGAGGTTCTGTGACCGGAGGAGAGATTGGCAGTGGAGTTTGGAATATTCCAGCGAACAAAGTCTTCTATGTTCGCATTGCGTATCTTGGAAACAGCGCGCCCTCTCATTTCGAGTTCACTCTCAATTTTTCACCAGACCCCAAAACCAGTCCGGCCTACTACAAAAGAGCCATCAGAAAAGCGAATTCAAAGCTTCGTATTGCTAAAAGAAAACGGAACAACCGGGCCATTCGCAAGCTTCGTAAGCAAATTAAGAACCTGAAACGTGCTCTACGTAGAGTGTAGCGGGCGGGCCTTTACATTTCGCTGGCTTTGTACTTTGTAGAAAGAAAGAGTTCCCCCTTAGCTCTTCAAATTAAGCCTTTGAGCTTTGAGAGGAATCGTTCTTCCGGCGAAGTTTCCACAGCCAGAAGAGTAAAACCGCGACCCACAGAATGGCCGCGTAGTTCAGGTGGCTAACCCGGACCTTGGGGATAAAGTCCACGGTGAGTCGCGTCGCTGCAGCAAAAGCAATCAGTGCCCATACCGCGTGGAACCACTTCAAAGGTGAAGTCAGCTGGTCATGGCGCCCGGCGTGTCCGAGAATCACACGAGTAGCGACGGTAATGATTAACAGCCCTGCTCCGCCGATAAACATGAGGTGGATCATTCCGGTGCGAAGCAGCGGGAAAAATGCGGCCAGCAGCCATCCGCCCGCGCTACACAGCAACACGCAGCGCAAGGCAAGCCCGAGACCATTCGTCCGCGTCACCCCGGCGAGACCGGGAACGGACACGGCAAGGTATAGCATTACAAGAGTTCCGCGCAGCACCATTCCGAGGCGCGGCGCCAGCCAGGCTTCGCAAGCGAAGGTGGCGATTAGAAGGATTCCGACAGCGAGCGATCCGGCAAACTGTCGGGTCCACCCGGCGGGTAAAGTGACACTGTCTTCGAAGTCGTGGGACGAACGCTTCCCGAAAAAACGGGGCAGCAGAAAGGGAGCGACCGCCAACACCGGCAACCAAATCAGCCCTTGAAAATACAGTAGCCGCAAGAAGGTAAAGAGCTGGAGCGAAAGATTACTGACAGGGATCAAACTCAATGCGATGCCTGCGAGACCAGCGGAGAGAAGACCGAGCGCAGCCATCGGCATCCCTGGCGGCGGAATATCCTTACGCTCGCGAAAGAACCTATAAAGCAAGCTCGCCAGCACACCGAGCAGCCACAAGCCTGCCATCAGGTCGGCTGCTGAAATGCGGAAAAGAACGAGAAAGGTCATCATCCCAAGCGCCATGAAAAAATGGACGAACAATTCCCAATGTCGCCACGGTGGAGACCCAAGTAGGCGCGGACCGGCAGTCCCTAGAAAACCTGTGATGAAGCATCCGCCGAAACCGAGAACCATCCAGCGAGCGTGCGCCTCGAGGGGATAGTAGGCAATCCATTCAAGAGAAAGAGCGGGCCACAGCAGTACGCCGAAGATGGAGGCGAGTACCCCGAGAGGAAAGAATACCCGAAAAGGTTCGTCTGCCCATTGCTCAATCTTTGCGGGTGAGTTCTTCATGAATTTCAGGATTCTACGAGGCTTCAAAGGACATCGCCGACTTATCCCGCAGTGGCCGGTCGAATCGAAGAGGCAAGGGAAGCCCTCACCCTACAATATTGCTGGAAATGGGAATTCCGTGAAAAAAAATTACACGAATTTGCAGCTAGGAAACGAATGACTCACGAACTGGACAAGTCGCGGCCTTCCTCCTCCTGAGTAGGGACGAAGCCAGCGCATCTCCCCTCTTCGCCTGAATCTCAACTACCCTTTGAACTGACCTACCAGATCCGTCATCGTCGCTTTGGCGTCGCCGTAGATCATGCGGGTGTTTTCGCGGAAGAAAAGGGTATTCACCAGTCCGGAGAAACCTGCGCCCTGTCCGCGCTTGAGAGCGAACACGGTGCGGGCCTGGTGGACGTTGATGATAGGCATTCCATAAATGGGACTGTTCTCATCTTCCAGGGCGGCGGGGTTCACCACGTCATTGGCTCCGATGACAATAGCGACATCGACGGTCTCCATCGTTGGATTGACGTCGTCCATTTCGCAAAGCTGCTCGTAGGGAACATCCGCTTCGGCGAGAAGAACATTCATGTGACCGGGCATACGACCGGCAACCGGGTGAATCGCGTAGCGAACTTCGGCACCGTTCTGCTCCAGGATCTCACCGAGTTCCTTCACAGCGTGTTGCGCCTGGGCAACGGCCATTCCGTAGCCGGGAACGAAGACAACCGACTGAGCGGCTTCGAGAACGTAAAAGGCATCCTGGGTCGAGAGAGGCTTCATTTCGCCCTCGACTTCTTGAGCTTTACCACCGGCAGCACCGAATCCTCCGAAGAGCACGTTGCCGAGCGTCCGGTTCATTGCTTTACACATGATAACCGTAAGGACGATTCCGGATGCTCCGACCAAACAACCGGCCACGATGAGCACATTGTTGAGAATAACGAAACCGGCAGCCGATGCAGCGATTCCGGAGAAACTGTTGAGGAAAGAAATCACCACCGGCATGTCGCCACCACCGATCGGGATCACACCGAGAATACCGAGAGTGAGCGCGAGTCCGATCACTGCGTAAATCGCCCAGCTCGAAACGGGGTTCATCACGAAGATGACGCCGCAAACGATAAGCGCGAGGAAGACGAGAGCATTGAGTATTTTCTGTCCCGGGAAGACCGTGGCAGATCCGCCCATTTTTCCGGAGAGCTTGAGATAAGCGATCAACGAACCGGTGAAAGTGATACCACCGACGAGAATTGCGAAGACGACGGCGGATCCAGTGAAGATCGGATTTTCTGCAGAACCGAAAGTAGGATCTTTCGCATATTCAGCCCAGCCGACTAGAAGCGAGGACAAACCACCGAAACCGTTGAACAGGGCAACCAACTCGGGCATTCCTGTCATCTGAACGCGCTTGGCAAGGATACCACCGATGGCGGCACCGAGGATGAGACCGGCAATGATCCAGGTGAAATCGAGGCCGTTGTTGAGCAGAGTTACAACAACAGCGAGCAGCATTCCGATTGCGGAAATCTGATTCCCACGACGGGCAGTGTCAGCCGAACTGAGCATCTTGATCCCGAAGATGAACAGGACCGAGGCGACGATGTAAGCAAGGTTAATGAAAATTTCCATGTCTTATCAGAAAGTGGTGGTGGTGGTTCTTGTAGTGGCGAACGAGGTCCGGATTATTTGCCCTTTTTCTTGAACATCCCGAGCATCCGGTCAGTGACCATGTATCCGCCGACCACATTGATGGTGGCGAGAACAAGCGCGGCAAATCCGAGCCATTTTCCAATGTCTCCTCCCACCGAGCCGGCTGCGATGATGGCGCCTACCATGGTGATTCCGGAAATCGCGTTGGATCCGGACATCAGCGGCGTGTGCAGCTGGCTTGGGACCCGCTGGATCAATTCAAAGCCAAGAAATGCGGCGATGACGAAAACGAAGATTAAGAGAATGAGTTCCATTTTTTCAGAAGTGGAGAATTGAGAATAAAGTAGAGAAGAATTTTTCGATTGGACCCTGTCGGGCGTTCGGTTTGACCCTCCCGGGGTCCGTCAGTCTTTGAATCGTTCGTGAACGACTTCGCCACCGTGGGTGATAACACAGCCGCTTTGAATTTCGTCTTCGAGATCGATCTTCATTTCGCCGGCTTCCTTGTCCCAGAAATGTTCGATCATGTTGGCGAAGTTGGACGCGAGCACTTGAGTAGCGTGTTTGGAGACCTGACCCTCGAAGTTGCCGGTTCCGATGATGGTGACTCCATTGTCGGTCACTTTCTCTTTACCGAGCTCAGTCCCCTCGACGTTCCCGCCGGTGTCAGCCGCGAGGTCAACAATGACGGATCCGTTTTGCATCTGATCGATGACGTCCTTTTTAATGAGAACAGGCGCAGGTCGTCCGAAAAGTTTGGCGGTCGTGATGACGATGTCGCTCTGGGAGCAGACTTTGCCCTGCTCGACGCGTTGTTTCTCCAACTGCTCCGGAGTGAGCTCTTTGGCGTAGCCCTGATCGGTTGCCCCGGTCTGGCCGAGGTCGATGCGGAGTGCTTTGGCGCCGAGTGATTCGGCCTGTTCGAGCGCTTCTTCGCGAGTGTCGAAAGCAGTAACACGAGCACCGAGACGTTTCGCAGTCGCGATAGCCTGAAGCCCGGCAACACCGACACCGATCACAAAAACTTTGGCGGGAGAAATCGTTCCGGCCGGAGTCATCATCATCGGAATAATGGAATTCATCCGGTTGGCAGCAGTCATCACGGCAACGTAACCCGCAAGGTTGGCCTGCGAGCTGATCGCATCCATTTTCTGCGCGAGTGTAGTCCGTGGAATCATTTCCAGGCTGATCGCAGTGGCTTTGGCTCCCGCGAATTTGCCGAGGATTTCTTTCTCGTTAAAAGGATCAAGAAAGCTGATGTGGATGGCGCCCTCTTTCAGTGCGGCAATCTCCTCATCCGACGGTTTGCGGACGCGAGCAACAATATCAGCCGAGCCGAGCAATCCGGCACGATCAGACGTGACGGCAGCACCGGCGTCTTCGTAATCCGAATCGCGATGATCGCTTTTTTCTCCGAGTCCGGATTCGATTACGACTTCAGCTCCGAGCCCGATCAGTTTTTTTACTGCGGTCGGATCGAGCGAAGCCCGTGTTTCGATAGGATCAGTTTCCCTGGGCGCAAAAATCTTCATGCCAAATATGGTTCCCCTTTCGTGTGAAAGGGTCGCTATATTAGCCAGACTTGCCTCAGTGTCGAATGGATTTCTGTATCCCGCGCCGGCCGATCTGTGTCCAGTCGCCTAAATCCCGTAATCGAGAATCCCTTGAAGCAGGTCCCTGTAGGCGAGCCCTACTCTGATTATCATGCCTGCTACAATTAACAACACGAGCCAGTAGAAAAGGCGCGGCGTCCATTCCGCGAGGCTGTCCATCGCTTCTCCAGCCGACTCCGAATAAAAATTCCCCCATTGCCGCATTTCGACGTCAAGAAGACCCGATTCCTCGGCTGCTGCGACCCCCCGGTTGAAGTCATCGGGAAACGCGGAGGGATGGGAAAACATCGCTTCGGTGAGATTTTGTCCCTGTTCGATCTGTCTTGCCCCGGAATTTGAAGCACTGTGAAGGACTCCACTGCCGGATGCCTTTCCCGATCCTGCGAGCGAATCGCTCATTTTGAGACCAGCCATCAGGAAGATTTCGAAAACCCGGCAGAATCTCTCCATCGCCACGTATTTTCGCGCCTTGCCAAGGATGGGAACCAAATTAAAAAGGCGGTCGAGAAAAACCGAGTTCTTCGCCATTTTTGCCAGGACAAAGCCGAGGATCAAAAGCACCACAGTACACAAATAAATCTGCAGAACCCAGCTGCCTGAATCCATCAAGGCCTCGCCAAGCGGGCGCACCCCGCCTCCGGGAACAAATCTCTTCAACATCGCCGAGGCAAAAACTGTCAGCGGCAGAGCGAGGTGAACCAACACAATCGGATAGGTCATCCCTTTGCGAATATTCCGCATCGTCGAATGCATCCGTCGAAAATACTCAGCGAGATGAGCGAAGCCTTTTTCCAGCATTCCTCCTGTTTCAGCGGCGGTAATCACTTCCCGCTCCAGATTTGAAACGACCATCCCTGCGCGACTCATGGACTTGCCGATCGACTCGCCCTGCTTCAAGCCCTCCAGCATTCCGAGATAGATTTTTCGCTCAGCCGCCGGCACCCGTGGCTGACTGAGAAGTGACTCGCAGGCCTTGTCCATTCCCATTCCCGAGCGGGCATATTTTTCCAAATTGGAATACACCTGACCTTTGGCTTTGGAACTCAAACGCGACATCCGCTTACCCTTGCACCGGATCACAGCGAAGGAAAAGGCGAAAAAGGCGCGGACGTCGGTAGGGCTCGCATCTTGACGGTCTTGCGATCCGGCGATACAGAAGGATAGCGAGCTCACGCCGCCCCCTTCTATGGAGACCCTGACAGACACCCAGAATCAACCCGATTCCCGCAATCTGGCGATCGATCGCGTCGGAGTTAAAGCGCTTCGCTATCCGGTGAAAATCCGCGACAAGGAGAATGCGGAGCAAAGCACGGTTGCAACCGTTTCAATGGCGGTGGATTTGCCGAAGGAATACAAAGGCACTCACATGAGCCGCTTTGTAGAGGTGCTGAATTCGCACGGCCCGGTCCTGGATGTTCATTCGATCTCTGCCATTCCAAAGGAGTTGCTCGATCGGCTCGATGCCCAGCGGGCCCATGTAGAATTTCGTTTCCCGTTTTTCCTAAAGAAGGCTGCGCCCGTCACCGGGAAGGAAGGAATGATTGATTACGAAGTCATTTTCGATATCGACACTACCAGCGAAGAAACGGATTTCGAGGTGACAGTGCTGGTGCCGGTGACGACACTTTGCCCCTGCTCAAAAGCGATCAGCGCGCGCGGGGCTCATAATCAGCGGGGGATAGTCACCTTTTCTGTGAAATTTTCCAAGGACCCCATCTGGGTGGAGGACTTGATCCGCCTCGTTGAGAGTTGCGCGAGTTGTGAGCTTTATAGCGTGCTGAAGCGGCCGGACGAAAAGCACGTTACCGAGGAAGCTTATGATAACCCTGTCTTTGTCGAAGACCTCGTGCGCAATGTCGCTGCGGCTTCAGACAAACAGGAAAGCATCGCCTGGTATCGCGTCGAAGCCGAGAATTTTGAGTCTATTCACAATCACAATGCCTATGCGGTGATTGAGAAAGCGGGGGATTAAACCCAAGCCGCTGGCGCGGTAGATTTTCAAAGGCAGGCGGAGCGCCAGCCCTACAGTTTTTGGTTCCTTGGTTGGGCGGGTGCTGCGGATGAGGTAGAAGAAGATGCCAATCTTCTTTCGATTTACGCCACGCCACCCAATTCCTTAATCGGTTTCCCGAAAGGCAAAATCTGCATGGGCAGACCTTCGTGATTGGTGAGGTAAGCAGTGTGATCAATTCCCAAATGCTGATAGACCGATGCCCAGAGATCGTTCGGGGTCATGATCCGTTCGATGGGATGCTCGCCTTTGGAATTCGTCGCGCCGATCACCTGCCCCATATTCATTCCGCCACCGGAAACGAGAATAGACATCGCCTTCGGCCAGTGATCCCGACCGGGCTGCATGACTCCTGACTTGGTTCCGCGACGCTCCGAAATTTTTGGCGTATGACCAAAATCGCTGCCGACAACCAGCAGTGTTTTCTTATCGAGACCGCGCTGATACAAATCCTCGATCAAGGCCGTCAGAGCCTGATCATAAACCGGTGCGCGCCATTTGGTGTCTTCGAAAATATGACAGTTCACCGCGTGAGAATCCCAATTGTAGGCGCAGTTTTTCGGAGTGGGTGTTCCGGGAAATGGATTTTCCCACACCATCGTAACGAAACGACTGCCGGCTTCGACGAGTCGACGCCCCATCAGGGCCCGCTGACCGTAGGCATGCATTCCGTAGCGCTCGCGGGTCTGTTTTGATTCTTTGCTGAGGTCGAAGGCATCGCGCACTCTATCGCTCATCAACATTTCGAGCGCCTGACGATTGAAGGAATCCATCGCGTCCATCGCTCCGCTCTTGTCGACGTCGCGTTTAAATTTGTCCATCCCCTCAAGCATGGAAAGCCGGTCATCGATCCGGGTTTCCATCTCCTTTTTCACTCCGATGTTCTGCACTTTGAAGTCGGCGGCGCTCGGATTCCCCGTGACCATGAAAGGAGTATTCGCTGCGCCGAGATAAGCGGGCCCCATCGCAAAGGTATCGATACCTGCGCGACCACTGTCGACTTCGGCAACACAAACCGGCATATCCAGCTTGCTCGAATTTTCGCTGAACACTTTTTTGACGATACTGGAAACCGCCGGCGCATCGTTAACCGTCCCGGTCGGAGTCTTCGGCGGACGGCCGGTCATCATGCGTTTGTGAGCGCCGCCATGATCAGCGAACTCGTGATGAATGGAACGAATGATGGAAAATTTGTCGGCAATTTTGGTATGAAGCGGCAGCAGTTCGCAGACATCGATCCCGGGAACATTGGTCTTCACCGGACGGAAATCGCCACGGTATTCTGACGGAGCTTCCGGCTTCATATCGTAGGTTTCCATGTGCGGAAGACCACCGGGAAGCCAGATAAAAATAACGGAGGTGTCTTTGTCGACCAGCTGACTGGCACCTTCTTTCGCCTGGGCCTGATAGCGAAGAAAATCGCTCATGCCGAGACCGAGCACACTGAGCCCACCAACTTCAAGGAAGCTGCGACGTTTGATTGGCCCGGAACAGTTTCGGGAAAGAGGCGAATTCTTCATAGCAGTGCGCAAGAGATCGTTACGCAGTGAAGATAGGGTAGAACACCCCGCAGTGTCAGGGGCGGGATGAGGCTATGAAACCTATCCAACTTTGCCTCTTTCTCACCTTGTAGGGCGAGGGCTCCCCTTGCCTTCAAAATACGACTGCGAAGCAGCACTGTTCCCCAGCTCAAACCCGGAGATCAACTCGATTGTGAAATCGCCTCAAGCACGAACAGGCTTAGTGCCTTCTTTCACTTCCGGCTTCTCCTCTTTCTCCGGAGCTGCCGGCTTCTCTTTTTTTACGGGCTTTGGTCGCGCTTTTATTATCGCAGGCAATGCCTTATCAACAGCCTTCTTCACATCGGCAGCCGGGAGAGCATAAGTCTTAATCCGTCCGGCGCGGGCGATGTTGAATCCGACAAGTCTTCCGTCGAGATCAACGACGGGGCCACCGCAATATTCGGGCTCGATGGGAAGATCTGTTTGAATGACGGTTCCGTATCCCGAAACCCTTTTGCTGACGCCCGTTCCGAAGCGATTCATGCGGCCGTTGCGATCCGGCATGTTTCCACTTTCAATGGCACTCCGATCACCGAGTTTGATTTCTTTGCTGGCAGATTTTTCCCCACGCAGGTATTCGATTTTCACCACTGAACCGGGAACCGTCCCACTGATGGCACGGATCAATTTCTCAGGGGTATCACAAACGGAGCCGTCAACTTTAGTGATGACATCGTTTTTTCTCACATCCGCTCTTTCAGCGCTACCCTTGGGCATCACCATGGTGACTTTTACGCCATTGTCGTGAGCCTCGGTTCCAATTCCGAGAAACCCTTTCTTGTGAGCCGACATCGTCCGCGCCTTCACACTGATCACCCCGATCGCCAGGGCATCCGGACCCGGGCCGGGAGCAGCAATGAAAGAACCGAGTGGCAGATCTTTTCTTACCTGTTCCCATTGGATCACTGGCAGTTTTTTATCTGTATCCAGCTCTAACAAAGCAATATCCAGATCTGCAAATGTCTTCACGACCTTCGCCGGGATATACTTTCCTTTGGCAATCAGCACGTTCAGCTTCTGATTGTTTTTGGTTTCGATCTCACTCGCCTTGGTAATCGCGTAGCCATCTTTATGGATGACGGTGCAGAGAGCTTTCCAATCATTTCCCCGAAAGACAGGATGAACCGCGTCGGAAGCCGCCGAGACTGAAGGATTGTAGGCATCGAGAACTTCCCGGAAAAACCCATCGTCAGTGAGAGACAGTTTTGCATCCGGATCGAAGGCCTCCGGTTTCGGCCGGGGAGCTTCCATAATCATGCGAAGAAGATCCACCATTTGCTCTTCGCTCAAGTTGTCTCCAAGGTTTTCCAGTAGACCTCCGAGTCGGGAATCATTTCCAAATTTTTCAATCTCATCGAGTCCAAACTGAAGCTCTCCCTTATCGAGTGATTCCTGCGCACGCTTGTTGAACTCCGCCTGGAGTTTTTCACCCTCGGCCTTTTCTTCGGGAGTGAGGTCGGGCCCTGGCTCTGCCTCATCTCTCTCCATACGAAAACGCCGCGAGCGAGGAGCACTGTGACCAAACTCACCCAGCTTTTTCGCCTGAGCCAAAGTAAGGCTGACACTGCGTTCTTCCTTCCCGTTCTTCACGGTCATGGCAATGGTTTCCCCGGCTGCCCGGTTTCCGATGTCATCCAGCAAAACGTCCTTGTCAGCGATGGTCTTGCCGGCAATTTTCATAATCCGATCGCCGGATTTCAGCCCCGCTTTCTGTGCCGGCGAAGCGGGAACAACGTCGATAATCAAAGCCCCTTTGCCGCGACGTGGATCACCGAGAACGGCACCCATCATAGGTCGATAGGGATTTTCTAGAAATCCTCCGACATGTTTGCCACCGAAGCGCTGACCTTTCAGCATCCTGTCCCACTCACGGGAGAAAACGCTGATTGGAACATGCCGGTTCTCCGCGAGACTGAACCCGATATTAGAATGGATCCCGATCAGTTTTCCATCCAGATCAAAAAGTGGTCCTCCCGAATCTCCACCGATGAGGGCACAATCGGAACTTAGAAAATTTTTGTCGTCATTCTTGATCACTCTTCCCAATCGAATAGGTGCAGTCCGATCTGCCTGAAATCCGCCGGCATGCCCAAGCCCGATACACCATTCGTTTTCCGTGAGCTTGGTGGAGTCCCCGATGTCAACGAATGGAAACTCGCGATCTCCCTGACCCGTGATTTGCAGCATGGCTGCGTCACGGGAGAAATCCATTCCCAAAATCTCGGCCGATGCCCGACTGCCATCATTAAAAATCACCGCCACTTTCTCTCCCATTTCAACGGCCACGTGGGCTGCTGTGAGAATCAAACCGCCTTTGTTGACGATCACCGCGCTTCCGGTTCCCATTCTTGGAACACGACCGTCAGGAATCAGTGAGACCACCGCAGGAAGAACATCAGCTGAAAGGTCCTGGATCTGAGACTCCGTTTTTCGGAGGGATTCAGGGGTGACTTTTTTCGGAGCTGCGCCTGTGAACGTTGCAGATACTGCAAACAGGGTGATGAGAAGGAAGAGTGCAATTCGATTCATGAGTGAGTTTGGTTGCTTGTCGCTTGGTTGAATGAGTAAAACCCGGGAGGGTGGCAGAGTTGTTGTCTAAATATAGCGTTGTGAAAAACTCCCCTTGTCTGAATAACAGAAACAAAGTGATTCCGCAGCCCTTGTTTGCGGACCGCGATAATGGCTGCGTTTCCGATTAGACTCCCCGAGAACTCCTGTTAAACACATGGATCGCATCACTCCATTCAAGGCATTTGCCTTCACATTCCTGATCGGCCTTCTCTGCCAATTCGTTTCCGCTGAGACTTTGACGATCACGGGACGCCCCGGCTTACCATACGTCGACCTGGTCGGTCCGGATGCCCGGCAGCAACTTGTCGTGATGTCACCTGAGGGACGCGACATCACTCGCGAAGTTACCTTTATCACTCAACCGGCGAACATTATCTCTATCGACGGAAATGGATTGATCACTCCTCAAGCAAACGGATCCGTTCAGGTGATCGCACAGAAAAAGCCGCCGACGGAAGGGGAAGCAGGGAAGACAGCGACCGCCCAAATCACCATCAAGGTATCTTCATTTGAAACTCCTCAGCCGATCAGTTTCCCCAACGATGTGGTTCCAATCCTGACAAGGAATCATTGCAACGCAGGTGCCTGTCACGCCAAGGCAGCCGGACAGAACGGATTCAGTCTTTCCCTCTTCGGCTACGAACCGAAAACAGATTTTGAAACACTGGTAAAGAATGCGCGGGGACGACGTGTTTCACCGACCGCTCCTGAAAACAGTCTTCTCGTCATGAAGGCAAGCGGGAACCTGCCTCATGGCGGCGGTGCCCGACTCGATCCGGCTTCAGAAGACTATCGCTTTCTCGTTCGCTGGATTGCGGAAGGCGTTCCCTACGGCCCTGAGAAAGATCCACTGGTGGAGAAGATCAGCATTTTTCCAGGCGACGCCCTTGTAAAACCGGGAGCGAAACAACAGCTGACGGTCACTGCCTTTTTCGACAACGGCACCACTCGCGATATCACCCGGAGTGCTCAGTTCGAACCGAACCAGGAAGACATGGCTGAGGTCGACGGGAACGGACTCGTCTCGATGCACGGAAAACCCGGGAGTGCTTCGATCATGGTGCGCTTTCAGGAACACGTCGACGTTTTCCAAGCCACGATTCCCGTGGGAAATGAAAAGCCCAACTTGCCGCCACCAGCCAATTTTATCGACGAAGGGATTTTCAATAAACTGAGCCTTCTCGGTTTGCCCCCTTCTGCACCGGGAACGGACGCGACTTTCATCCGTCGGGCCACCATCGACATCGCGGGACGAATTCCCTCGACGGAAGAGACGAAAGCATTTTTCGCGGATACCAGTCCTGACAAACGCGCAAAACTGATTGACCGCCTCGTCGACAGTAATGAATATGCAGACTACTTCGCAGGGAAGTGGGCTGGCCTTTTGCGAAACAAAAGCAGCCGCGGTCTTGAGTGGGTTTCCCGCGACACCTACGGGTTTCATAATTGGATTCGCAAGAGCCTCATCGAGAACAAGCCTTTCGATCAGTTTGCCTCAGAGCTCATCACCGCCTCCGGCAAAACCGGTGAGAACCCGGCTGTCGGTTGGTATCGCGCAGTGACAGATCCGAAAGAACGGATGCAGGACATCGCCCAGGTTTTCCTCGGAATCCGAATGCAGTGCGCCCAGTGCCACCACCATCCCTACGAACGCTGGAGCCAGGATGACTACTACGGATTCGTCGCTTTCTTTTCCACGATTGCACGGAAAGAAGTCTACCGACTGCCTGAAGACGACATCGTCTATCACAACCGCAAAGTTGCCGAGACCCTCAATCCGGGCACCAAGGTCAAAATGAAACCGACACCTCCGGGTGGCAAAACGATCGACATTCCGGCGGAGCAGGACCCGCGTCATGAACTGGCAAAATGGGTCAGGTCAAAAGAGAATCCCTACTTCGCCCGCATGGTTGTGAACCGCTATTGGAAACACTTTTTCGGAACCGGCCTGACAGAACCCGAAGATGACATTCGCCCGACCAATCCAGCGAGCCACCCCGCTCTCCTCAACGACCTGGCGGAACATTTCAAAGCGAGCGGTTTTGATCTGAAAGAACTCGTCCGCGTCATCTGCAACAGCAAGACTTACCAGTTCAGTTCTGATCCCGTCAAAGGCAATGCTGAGGACACTCAGAACTATGCACGTTTTCACCCGAGACGGATGCAGGCCGAAGTCTTACTCGACGCAGTCAACGATCTTACCGGTGCCGACAATTCTTTCAACAAACAGCCACTGGGAGTCCGCGCCATTTCGTTGCCGGATGATAATTCGAATTCGGAATCCGAGTTTCTAACCATGTTTGGTCGACCGCGAATGGACAGCGCCTGCGAATGCGAGCGAACCCCTGAAGCCAATCTCGGACAGAGCCTTCATCTCATCAACGCCGATCTCATCCAGCAAAAATTGAGCACCAGCGGAGGAACCGCAGCCTTGCTGGCAAGCCAGGCGGACCGGAGCGATGAAGAACGGCTCAGTGATTTGTATTTAAAAGCACTCTGCCGCGCACCTGACGCCGACGAACTCAGCATCGCCAAATCTCACCTTAAAAAGAAACGCCAACTCTCCGCCGAAGATCCAGAGAAGCTGAAACCACAGGTAGCCGAGCAACAGGCCTTCGAAGATCTGATCTGGGTGCTCGTGAATACCAAGGAATTTTTGTTTAACCACTAGGCCTTCGGTTCGACTGCTCCTCGCCACGAAGCGGCAGATAAAACTCAATCGCGGAGCGATTGCAATCCGCAGAGATGCCCAACGGGCATCAATCCAACCGGGCGTTCGAGCAACCAGAGGTAATCGCAGCGGGATGTTTTTTCGGAATTAGCGCGAGCTGCCAATCCAACCGTGGGTTCGGCTCAGCGAATGCGGTTACTCGTAATAAATGCCCTGTGTGGAATTCATTTCCATTGAGAACCCCTTGATCGTAAATCGATATTCTTCCAATCGGATAGGAGCTTCCAACTTCAGCACTAAACAGCTCGGAGCTGCCTCTTTAGCTTTTTGATCTTTTTCTTGAAGCTCTTCACTTTCCTCACCTGCTTCTTGCGCTTGGCCACTTTGAGCTTCCGATTCAATTTCCGGATCTGACGCGAAAGGCTGGCACGCCGGGCTGCGGCGGCGGCGGCTTCTGCGGCAACCACCTCCACATCACGAGCGCCGAATTCAGTGGCTCCTACGTCGAGGATGCCTCCGACGATGCGTTCGAATTTGCGCTGGTCGCTAAGGAAAGTGGAAGTTCCGGCCCCGTCTGCAGGATCGATAGCAGGGGATCCCGTCATGGGCAGCATAGTCTGGGTCGGCCCGCCATTGTCGGCGAGTGGGCCGAGCAATGGGTCAAGGGGTGTGGCGGCATCGCCGACGAAGTCCCCCAGAGGAAGCACCGTAGAGGCACTGCCGTTAGCCAAGGTGTTGTCACCGATCAGGTTGATGCCAGCCAGCACCAGGAAATTTTCGCGATTGAAATCAGGGGCATCTCCGTCGCTGCTTCCAGTCCCTGCCATGTTTCCGGCGATGAGGCAGTCGGTAAAAAATATATGACTATTCGCATCATTGCCAGCGTTTCCGCTGTAAACCCCGCCGCCGTCACCGCCGTTGACACCGCCGTTTCCAGCTTGGTTGTTGGCGAATGTGCATAGTTCCAGAGTCAAAGCTCGCCCTCCATTAGAGATGCCGCCACCGTTGCCGCCGTCGCCATTCGTGCTGCTCCCTGCCCGATTGTTGGCGACTGTGCATTGGCGCAGGATATAAGTGGTGTTGGTCCCATGGATCCCCCCTCCTCTGCCGCCGTTGTGGGTGGACATGGCACTGGTTGTGTCGCCCGCTTGGTTATTGGCGATGGTGCAATGCTCCAGGGTGATTTCACCCCCGAACGAAGCTATTCCGCCACCACTACCACCATCGCCGTCAGTGCTGTCATTGGCTTGGTTTTGGGAAATGGTGCAATACTTCATTGTCAAAGCGCCTGTCGAATAGATCCCACCTCCTCCGCCAAGTGAATTGTTTCCGGTAATGGTACAGTGTTCCATGACGACGATACCGACGTGGATGTACAATCCACCGCCCTGGCTAAAGTCTCCCTCGCTGTTTCCACCTGTAATAGTCAGGGACTTCATCGTGACGGTTGGTCCATTTCGAGTGGAGAAAACGCGGGAGTCGTCGTTGCTTAATCCATCACCTGTCTGATCGCCACTGATCGTAACTCCATCGTCCAGCATCGAAGCGTCGATGGTCAAATTCTTGGCTATTTGGATTTCGGTCCCACTGAGACGAATAATCTGGCCGTCGAGATTGTCTGCAAATACGATGACATCGTCATCCACCGCATCGGCGATCTCTTTGCGGAGTGTGCCTTCTGAGTCATCGTCGACCATCTTAGTCACTGTCAGTGTCTCTGCGCTGGAAAGAGCGGGAAAGAGGCCGAAGCACAGAGTGAGGAGGACCGGAAGAGTCCAACGGAGTTGAATCGGAGCGTTTTTCATAAAAATAAAGTGTTCCTGAATAGCTTTTCTGGAGGTGAGTACCGAAGAAATCGGAAGATGGATTCCTTCGGCCCGGTCTTTCTGTATTGACCTTAGTTCTCCCTCGAAAACAATGCTCGTTCTTCGTGATTGCACAAGCGGTATCGTCCTATTTAGGGCTTTCACCTATTTGTTTCAAAATAGGTGAAAGCCTTTCGGCCTCCCAAAAAAACCTACACAGACCGGAGCTGTATCTTCAGCCTTTTGATCGTCTTCTTGAAGAGATTTACATAGCTGACCTGCTTCTTGCACCTCGCAGGTTTGAACTTCATTGTAAATCCCGGGATCTGCCACGATCCGACGCAACCGCTCGGCGGCCCCGGCACGGTAGTCGACCAAGGGCGTCCCCCAGTCCGTCCCCCGCCATTCCCTGACGCCATCGTAATGATCGTGCGTGAGAAACCCGCACCACAGCTTCGCAATCTCCTCGTCGTGGAGACCGATGAAATTCACCCCGATTGCTCCGCGCGAAAATCCGCAGACGACCACGGCTTCAGGATCCCCGGAGAATTCTTCGCAGATACGCGGCACGTTCTTTTTCGCGTAGGCCACCGTCGCCTCAACATCGCGCCACCAGGTTTTCTCGTTAATTGCCCGCCTTTGGCGACATAAGACAGCACCACCCAGATGCAGTCGCCACCGGACACGCCGTACCCAAGAGCCGCCGGCTCTTGGTAATGAGCTAGCCAGGGCTTATCTCAGCACGAGTGATCCGCTCGCGAAGGCACGGACTTGGCAGGACGTCATGAACGAGTATGCCCGGAAGGGAGCACCACAGCTACCGTTTCGGGGGAAGTTCGGCTCACCTTCACGGATATAGGAACAGACCCCAAACCTTGATTTCCCACCAATAATTAACCTGTCCCCAATTGCCCCATTCTCAGATCTCTATCGAATCTCGCTTATCGTCTTAAAGAGCCAAGCGCGGGCATAAGCCCAGTCCCGTTTTGCGGTTGGTGCAGAGATTCCAAGAATTTCTGCGGTTTCGTCGATGGTGAGACCCACTAGATAGCGTAATTTTACAAGCTCGGCCTTTCTCGCATCGTGTGCGGCCAATAAATCGAGGGCTTCATGAACCGCGAGAAGCTCCTCGTCTTTCTCAGTTGGTGAAGCAATTTCGAAATCGTCAGAGCTAACGTGTTCTACCCCTCCGCCGTGTTTGGCGGCTTGTTTACGCCGAACACGATCAATGAGAATTCGGCGCATCGCCTCGGCAGCAGCTCCAAAAAAATGAGCTCGATTTTGAAAGGTTTGATCGCCGAGTCGAAGCCAGGCTTCATGAACCAGCGCAGTAGGCTGAAGCGTGTGCCCGGGCTGTTCCCGGGCCATTTTTGAGCGAGCGAGGGTTCGTAGTTCCGCATAAACGAATTCGAGCAACTTCGTTTCAACCGAAGAGTCACCACCTTGAATGGCTTCAAGCAAGTAGGTAATTTCGCTCATTTTGCTGATAGCTGAATTTGGGCCTTGGCTTCTTTGTAGGCCAGCCAGAGAACGAGATCGTCCTGATTGGATTCCTTTCCGTCGAGCGGATTCTTTTCGTCGGCCGGGAAAGGGGGCATTTTCACTTCGGCGCTTCTGAAAACGGCACGAGCTTCAACGAGCTTGTCTTGTTGGATCAGACACATGGTGTGGTAGAAGTCGGCAATAACCTTGATCTGGGTGGTTCGCCCAACCAGCTCTGAGTTGTCAGGTTTGGTGAGCGATTCGATTGCCTCGGCGAATTGACCATTGCGATATTGGGCCATTCCGAGAGTCACCGAGTTCCAAGGAGATTCCCCAAGCTCGATGGCTTTCCGGGCATAGGCGAGGGCGGTGGCCGAATGAGATGGCTCCGACGATGGGCTCAGGCAAACCAGCTTAGCGGTGCACCTCAGAAAGGGGGCATTCTCTGCGTCGCCGGCCCACATGAGCAAGCGTTGGCTGAATGCGGCGTGATCTGAATCTTTGTCGAACCAGGCCAGAAGTGCGGCGATCTTGATGGAAATCTCAGCGAAATTGACATTCAATTCAGCTGGCTTTGCCATCATCTCAGTCGCCTCTTCCAATCGACATGAACTTGCGTATGCGCTCGCCAAGTGATTCTTCGCGGAAATGGTGGTGGGATGATCAGCTTCGAGAACCCTGTGGCAGGCTTTAACATTTGCCTCATACATCGCCAACCCCTCCTCTCTTTCATAACTGAAAACTTTCAGACTCTTCATCGCCGAGTGAAGGGCCCTCTGGAAATCATCCTCGACTAACTTTTCATCAGGCATTGTGAGCAGCATTCGGCAGCTTGTAAGAAACTCCACTCGCAGCTCTCTCATTCGCTCATCGGTGAGCAAATGACCGTGGGCAAGCCAATGTATCGCCCAGATCGTTTTGGCATCGTCCGGGCCGAAAACCTTCCGACGGAGTGACAGTGTTTCCTCACGAAGTTTCAATGCCTTATCAATGCGCCCTGCTTTTTCATAGGAATGAGCCAACCCCCCCATCGCTAAAAGTGTGTTGGGATGTTCCAGGCCCAGTGTTTTGCGACAGTATGTCACTCGTTCCTCAGCCCGTTTGAGCTCTGCGTCCCTGCGCCCTGCATCGAAAAAAGAGTCAGCTAAAGCACTCGTCATCCGGAGCGTGTCGGGATGATCGGGGCCGAAAGCTTTGTGGAAGAGCTCCAGTTTTTCTTTACGTAGTTGAAGCGCCTCGTCCCGACGGCCGGTAGTATGGTAGATATTCGCCAGACCTCCCAGAGCCCTTATAGTAGCTGGGTGTTCTGGGCCCTTGATCTCGTGGGTCTTCATCAAAACTTCTTCTCGAATCTCAACCGCCTCATCCAGGAGTCCGGCCAAACGGTAACTATTGGCCAAATGCTCCAGCGTTATCAGGGTAGCGGGATGCTTTGGGCCCAAAATACGAGTACTCAGTTCGACGGCATCCTCTTGCATATCAGTAGCTTCCTGCAATTTGCCAACAGCCGAATAGGTCGCCCCCAGAATACTCATCGCTGTTAGCGTAGTGGAGTGTTCCGGGCCATTTATCCTGGTTCTGAGTGTCAATACTTCCTCACGAAGGCTGATCGCTTTATCCTTCTGACCAATGTAGTAGTAAGAACCTGCCAATTTCTCCTTCGCAATCAGCGTGTTGTTGTGCTCCGCCCCGTCTATCTCAATTCGGCAGTCCAAAACATATTGTCGCAATTTGAGCGACTCATCTTTTCTGCCGACGGAGGCATAGCACTCCGCCAACTTCTCCATCGCGATCAATGTGTCAGGATGTTTGGGGCCATTGGTAAGAAGCTGGTAGCCCCGCACTTCCTCCTGTAGAGAGATTGCTTCGTCGTAAAGCCGAAGGGAGTGATAGGTTTCTGCCAATGTCGCTTGAAGATTGGCTCGCTGCCGTGGCTGATCAGCAAGATCGGTATCGAGCTTTATCGCCGCAGTGTCGAGTGTCTCAGCAACTGTAATTGAGCGGCCGTCACGTTGTGGATCCGGGCTTTGGAAAACTTGAGCCAGGAAAGTCGAAATGGCCTCAGCCTCCTGACGCGAAATCTCTTTGGCGTCGCGCTCAGCGGCCACCTCTATAAGTGTAGCAGCCGTCTGCTTTTCGGCTCTCGTCGCCCGCACGGCCAGCCAACTACTAACCACAGATGCAGCGACTAAAACACTACAGATTCCGACCGCAAACCTCAGGGCGGTCCGATTTCGACGAGCAAACTTTTTTAACTTATAACCGGCACTGGGAGGGGTTGCGCTCACAGCCTCGTCGGCTAGAAAATTCTCTACATCCTGAGCAAGAGCATTGGCCGTCTCATATCTACGGACACGATCTTTATCGATCGCTTTCATCACGATCCAATCAAGATCCGATTCGACCAATCGAGCAAGTTTCTCGGGAGTGACATGCCGGGCTTTTGCCACCGTTAACCGTTCGTCACCTACTACGGTGTTCAATCGAGAAGAAGGTTTTTCGGGTTCGACTTCCCGAATAACCCGTAGCATTTCTTCGAAGCCCGCTGAGACCAACGATTTGCTATCGAACGGAGGGTTGCCAGTGAGAAGTTCGTATAGGAGAACACCCAGCGAGTAGATATCGCTTCTTGTATCTGCGTCCAGACCGCTTTGGCTTGCCTGCTCAGGGCTCATGTAGGCAGGTGTACCTAAAAATTGCTCGAAACGGGTGAACAGAGTTTTCTCGGTGAGTTTTCCCTGGGTGGCTTTAGCAATGCCAAAATCGATTACCTTCACGACTGGTTTTTCGCCGTGAAGAGTAATCATCACATTCGATGGTTTGATATCGCGATGGATGATACCTTTTTGATGCGCATGGCTAACCGCGGAACACACATCCCCAAATAGCTCCAATCTTTTCCGGGATCCCAACATCTGTTCATCGCAAAATTCAGTAATTGGCACTCCTTTCACTAGTTCCATCACGAAGAAAGGCCGCCCTTTATCCGTTGTACCCGCATCCAGAACATTGGCTATGTTCGGGTGAGCCATCATCGCGAGGGCTTGCCGCTCTGCCTCGAAACGCGCAATAACCTCTTTGGTGTCCATTCCAAGCTTGATGACCTTCAACGCGACACGACGCGACACGGGCTCAAATTGTTCGGCCATCCAAACCACGCCAAATCCGCCTTCACCGATTTGCTGGAGAAGTTTGTAGCGACCGATGATATCGCCTTCACCCTCTCTGAACCCTGCTGCTGAGGCTTGCCCCATTGGAATCGTTTCGTCCAAATCATTCTTTGCCACATTCTGGGCGGCTGGTTCTGCCAGAAACCCTTCAGGGGCATCATCGACGGCCGAAAGCAACGCACGAACTTCAATTAATATAGCCGTATTCTCTCCGCATACTGAAACTACAAATTGATCCCGTTCGCTGGCCGTAAGTTCCAATGCCTTCCCGAAGATATTCTCAGCAAGGTTGGCGGGAATCGAGGACATGGGTGTATTCATTCTAGTTAACTATGCGAAATTCGACAACGAAAAGGATCATCGAATTGCTTCCTTAATAAATGAGGCGGAAACAAATTCTTCTAAAACTGACAAAAACGCCAGGTTCACGAGCGAAATCCAAGTCACCGTCCGGCTTTCGCTGACACTCATACTCATTCGTTGTTCACTTTTAGAATTCCGAATGCATTGTCGTTTTGCGCCGTGATATAGAGCCGGCCATTGTCAGGATGGGTCGGGAACAATCCGACGACACCCTTCAGGCAACCGCGCTCGTCCATAAGGCGCTTGATGCCCTTGCCGAACACGATGCTCGCAAAGCCGAGTTGGCGAAACTGCGCTACTTCGTCGGACTAACGATCGACGAGGTTCTCGGAATCTCAGCCGCCACGGGTATACGTGGCTGGACCTATGCTCGTGCATGGTTCTTCCGAACGATTGAGGAATCATGCAGGGTGTGAGGTAGGCCCCGACCCAAGCAAAATGCTCCGATCTCGGCCCCCCTGCCGTTATCTAAAATCAAACCACTCCAGCCCATCAGGGAGCTGGTGGTAATGATTACGAATTCCGCCAATTCGGCAATTCAGGATTCACGTCGATTTTAAGACTGTGTCGAACAAATCAGTGCTCTCGAAAACTCTTTTCAATTTAGATGATCCTTTTTGTTTCGGGTTTTCGCATGAGCTGAATGAGAACACACCTGAACTTCTCTAAAATCCAAAAATTAATATTTATGAAAAACTCAATCACAAATTTATGTATTCCCACTGGAGGAATTATTCGCTTAAGCGTCCTCCTCGGACTCTCCATGCTGCCCTTTTTCGCAAGGTCGGAAACCGTCACTGCCTTTGGGATCTCGGACGGCAATTTAAAAACCCAGATGGTGACGACAGAACTGGGATTCCAGTCTGCATCCCGTCTCTCGGACCTCGATACGGAAACCGGCGAACATACCAATTCACAATACTTCACCTCCCGCAGTTCCGGGAACTTTACGGCGATGGACCGGGATGAAGCAGGATCATTGTACGTCATTCACGAACCGAACCGATTGCTAACTCTGGATGAAACCACTGGAGTAGCAACTGACGTCGTCACCGTAACCGACGGCATCTCTCCTTCTCGCCACCCGTTGAAAATTCCCGCCATGGCCTTCGGCCCGTCACCTATTCCTAGCGGTGCGCCCAGCAGTCAGGAAGTTCTCTATGCGATCATCAAAAGAGAAGGAGTTGTTTCCCCAGATAAAAACATAACTCCACCATCTATCGATTTCGGATTCATTCTCGTAACGATCAACCTGGTGACCGGAGTGACGCAAGACACAGGTATATACATCGGCGGTCAAGAGCATGGGCGGGGGCACGGCCTCATTTTCGACCCTGATCTTGATCGATTGATCCACGGCTACTTCGCTACCCCTGACGGTATTGACATGTCCGACGGCACCACGGTTGAAGTGATCAATCCTTACACGGGAGAGGTTCAGATTGCAGCGCAGGGACTGATGCCCCTTACCGAGGACAAAAAGGAAGTCCTCGCCGATTATACCGTGGGTTCTTTTTCCGGAATGGCGAGCCTTGGAGGCGGAAATTTCTTCGTCTACGACAACCGCGACAGTCAGCAACTCTTCATTTTCCAACTCTTTGAGAATGATGACATCGAGGTTTTCGGGAGTGGCGCAATTGGGAAGGGAGCCGCCATCCTGGAGGACTACTACTATGAAGTCGATGTCGCCGGGGACGGCTCGGGATACTATGGCAGTATTCGAGCCATGGCACTCACATTGGACGGGTACAACCTTCTCACCGAAATGAACGGAGATCTCTTCCTTTATGATAAAGATGGAAATGTCGCCCCCGCCCCTCCCGTTCCCACTTCCGTCGGAGGCTACCCTCTATCTATCTCTTCTATCGTAACCCAGCCGAAAACGGGAACTATCTATGGACTGTCCAACGCAGATATTGGCATGGTTTCGCTGAATGAAGAAGCCAAGGGAGGCATGCCCGAGGATCCGATCGGCGAAGCAGGTCTGTATAGGTTGAATCGATCTGGACCAATGACACAGGAACTCACCGAACTCGATCTTGTATTCTTCACCAATTCGAGTCCATACGCACAACAGGCACAGGAGAGTGAAAAAGGTGATGAGGTCAACATTCACGCGATTGAGGCCATCACCTTTGATGAGCTCGGCAACCTCTACGGTTACGATGCCGACTACCAACAGATCGTGCGAATCAACCTGGCCACTGGTGAAGTGACCGCTCTCACTGGTTATATCGATGTTCCCGGAGAAAACGTGCAACTCGAATACAATCCGGATGATGGGCTGTTCTACATTCTCAGCTATGGCGGGGCAGATTCTACGTTCGCTCAAGGACTGCTCACCTTGACAACCGTTGCCGGGGACGGAACGGCAAATAACAAAACTCCCCTTACCGGTGATTTCCCGGACATGGCGGCAGATTCCCTCGTCTATGCGGGAGCAGGAAAATTCTTCTTCACGATGTCGCTCATGGGCTCCAACGCCGGTATAATGCCATTCGGAGAAGACCTCGTTCTGTGTGTCGACACACTCGGGAATGTGGAGGTTGTTTCGGCTCCGCTTCCACCGGCAAATATTGTGGTAGGTTCAACTTTCACCACAACCGGGCTCAGCAAGCCGGGACTTCCCCCGATTGCTGACGTTTCCGTCGGGCAGAGACGCTCGCGTCTCAAAGGGAACAACATCTACAATTCCAGCGGAGCGCAGCAGAAAGCCTCCTTCAAGAAGAAAGCTAGACGCCTCAAAGCAACTTTCTTCGCTAAAGTTCAAAATGACGGAAGCTCTCCCGGCACTTTTAACATTCGAGGATCGAGGGTTGGACGGCGCGATTCGATTCGATATACGATCGATGGTCGCAATGAAACCGCGGGAGTGTTGAGAGGGGTCAACAGGGCGTTTGCCGGAGGCGATACCGCAAATATCAAGGTTTCCATTTTGCGCAAAGGCGGCAGAAGCTGGGTAAACAACACCCGCATCTCAGCCAGCTATGGCCGGGCGAAAGATCTCGGAAAGGTCCGGACAAAACTGATCAGCACCCAGCGAAATGGATCCAATGGATCTTTCAAACCATCTTCCCTGAATCCTTAATTTTCCAGAGCATTTCCAACCGCAATCTTGGTCTGAAGAATCCGTAGTTCCAGCACAAAGCTTTACTGAAACCAATCTTTATATACCGCAAAAATATTCAAAACCACACTCCATTTCCTAACATGAAACCAACAATCACAACCCTGATCGTATCGGCGTTTGCCACTGCTCTCGCCGGTGCCGGAGATTATTACAGTGGGGGCAAAGCGCCTCTCCCTGCAAAAGCCCCTGTTATCGAGGAGTGCCTTGATCTTGGAGGCTCTATAGTCTCAGGGTATCGAACCGACTACATCATTCATGGACTCAGAACAAACCGTGACGCGGTCTGGGTTGATGTAAATTACCAATTCGACAGCTTTGTTCCGATGACATTCGGGGCCTATCATTCGAGCGGAATGAACAGGGTTTTCCCATACGGAGCCATTGGTCCCATTGATGAAAATGCTGTCTACATCAAAGCTGCATTGGGCGAAATTGCAGGATTTAGAGTTGATCTTGGTTACACCCATCGATTCCTTGATTTCAATGGGTTCAATGTCATTCGGGGTAGCTATGGCGATATCTCGGTCGACATCCGGAGAGATCTTGGTTTTGCTGATCTCGTAATGGGATCGGCGCTCGGCCTAAATTCCAGAAGCGGCTACTTTGCGAGTGGCGGTGGGGAAGGCTGGGTCCACTATGCCGGTTTGGAAAAATCATTCGGCCTCTGCGAATATGCTGATCTCGTTGTCAGCACTGGAGTTGGCTACCATGACGGTTACTACTTCAGCACTCCTGCCGGCTCAAGCGACTGGAGTCACTACTACCTCAAGGCCGCAATTCCCGTGGAATTAAACTGCCGGACAACCCTGACGCCTTTTATAGGGTACCAGGGTGTGCAACAATGGCGAGTGTTCACTCGGCAGGGCGACCTTCTCCATGGCGGTGTCAGCCTGAATGTGACATTCTAAGAGAAGAGATTCGCTCTCCAATCGCATGGCCACGACTCTGAGCTGGATGAAGTATTGATATACCTCCCGATCAACTGCGCGACACGATTCTCCACGCATGTCCAATGGGCTGGCTGCTCCAGCTTTTGCATGAGGTTGAAAGTGTTCGCAAAAACATTTGTCAATATTTCACCGCCACCCAATCTCTACAATGATACGTGTGTATCCATGATCCATCTCGAGCAATTCGCCAAACTCAATCAATGCGGATAAATCCCCTGCAGATGCGTGGTGATCTGAGGGCTAATGAGCTTCTTTAAGATGAGATACTATGAGTGATGAGGAACATGCAACAAAGTTAGGTGGTTTCGAAAAGTATCTCGTGATCTGGATTCCGCTATGCATGTTGGCCGGGGGGCTTCTTTCTCAATTCACCCATGCGGGAGACAGTATCGAAGCGTTTTCCATTCGGGGGATATCCGTTCCCATCGGAATATGTCTTTTCTTTATGATGTATCCGGCGGTTTTGAATCTGAAGGGATCGGAATTAAAAAAACTGAAGCAAACCCCCACCCCGATTCTACTAACCGTCTTCTCCAATTGGATTATCGCTCCCTTAGTCGGATTTGGATTGGCGAAGATTTTCCTCGCGGATCATGATCAATTGTTCGTTGCCGTTATACTTCTGAGCGCAAGTCCCTGCACTGCGATGGTCCTGGTTTGGGGCGCAATGGCGAATGGGAATCAGGAACAGAACGTGGTGAACACCAGTCTGAATACGCTTACGATCATGCTGTTTTACGGACCCCTGGTTGCACTCCTCACAGGGATTCAGAATATCGAGATCGATCGCTGGGGACTGGCGGTGTCAGTCATTATTTTCATCGGGCTTCCAATTCTTATCGGATTGCTCACGCGAAAGATCGTGATTCCGCGCAAAGGAAACGATTGGTTTGAAGAAGTCTACCGTCCGTTTTTCGGGAAGGTCTCTATGGTCGCCCTCTTGATCACCCTGATCGTTCTTTTTGCCCTGAATGGAGCGACACTGCTTGGAAATCCGGAGTATCTGCTCCTGGTCTCAGTGCCTCTATTGTTGAGTTTTGTGATCGTTGTTGGTTTCAATCTATGGATTACAAAACTGTTCCGTCTTCACTATCGCGAAGCCGTCATTACAGTGATCATCGGATCATCCAGTCATTTTGAAATCGCGATCGCCACCGCCATTGCAACCTACGGGGTCGGGTCGGTCGCTGCGCTAGGAACGACGATGGGCCTTTTCTGGGAGATTCCCATAATGCTTTTTCTGGTTTACTTCGCAAAACATTTAGCGCGGAAAAAATTCTGGCCGCCTCTCAAAGGTGTGGAAAACGAGAAGGTGAATTAGACGACGGAATCCGGTATCTCTCTCCGGTTTGGTTACGCCCACATCCCCTTTTCCAGGCTGCTCTTCTGATCATTTCTGCTTTTCTCTTTCCGTCCAAATTGGGCTATATTTGCTCCGGAATATAAGTAAACAACCAAGGCGCAAAACCTGACAATCGCTGCAATGAAAGGAAATGCTGCGTCCTTGATAATTCTGAAGGAGAATGGAAGAGAATCCCCAGACGAATCCGGAAAGCCGCCGCGAGGCGATCGCCAAATGGAAAGCGATCGTCGCAGAGTATCAGAAGCCGAATGCATGGCGCGCCACTTGGCAACTGGTGAACACCGTCGGGTCATACCTAGCGCTCTGGTATTTGATGTATCTTAGCCTGTCGGTTTCCTGGTGGCTGACCATTCCCCTTTCCATTCTCGCAGGCGGACTCCTCATTCGAATCTTCATTATTTTCCACGACTGTGGACATGGCTCGTTCTTTCGCTCGCGCCGGGCGAACAACTTCTGGGGATTCGTAACCGGGATGTTCACGTTCACCCCCTACTACCAATGGCGATGGGAGCACTCGATTCACCATGCCGGCACAGGCCACCTGGAACGCCGCGGAGTCGGCGACATCTGGACTTTGACCGTCGAAGAGTATCTCGAGTCATCCAGATGGAAGAAATTTTCCTACCGTCTTGCCCGCAATCCGGTTCTTCTGTTTGTCTTCGCTCCCCTCGTGATCTTCGTAGTGCTCCAGCGAATTCCCTCGAAAGAGGCGAAGCGGAAAGAACGCAACTCGGTCTGGTTTATGAATCTTGCCGTCGCCGCTCTGGCCGCAGGGTTGATCTGGATCTATGGCCTCCTCCCGTGGCTGATCATTCAAATGACTACCATGGGAGTAGCCGGTTCAGCGGGCGTCTGGCTCTTTTATGTACAGCATCAATTTGAAGATGCCTACTGGGAACGGGATGAAGGCTGGGACTATACGGAAGCTGCGATGCAGGGCAGTTCCTTTTACAAGCTCCCGAAAGTTCTTCAGTGGTTTTCGGGGAACATTGGATTTCATCACATCCACCACCTCAGCCCGAGAATCCCGAACTACAATCTGGAGCGTTGTCACCGTTCTGATCCTATGTTCGAAGAAGTCATCCCCACCACTCTCTTCGGAAGCTTGAAATCTCTGACCTTTCGACTGTGGGATGAAAACGCCAAAAAACTCATCAGTTTCCGTACCCTCAGGAGACAGAAAAAAGAAGAGGCGGCCTCCGATTCAGGGGAAGAGAAAGACGAGAGCACGGACGATAAGGCTGGCGATAACAAAGAATGACTTCAGGTCGATTCTCATGGAGAGCCCATTTTAACGTTTCTGAACGAACCTACCTCTTCGCTAACGAAACGATTCCCCGCGCATCACTCCGGGTTGGAGGAGGTGCAGTGCTGCTTTCATTTCGATGATTGAAGAAATGCGATCAAGTCGCGCAGTTCGCGATCGGTCATCGCCATTGGCAAACCGGGCGGCATGAAGGACATCGGGAGGTCCTCGATCAATTTTACATCGTCGCGCTTGAAGGTGTGGTTTCGACCGAGCGCATCGCGAATCTGTTCGTTGATGTAGGAGCGCAAGCGAATCCCTACATAAGTGCTGCCATCGTTAAGGGTGATCACGCGCGGCATGAACTGCGGAGCAATGTCCCGATTGGGATCGAGAATTGCTCCAAGCAACCAGTCGCTGTCCTCGCGGCCAGCGACGTGACTGAGGTCCGGCCCGACAACATTTCCCCGCCCATCGGAACGGTGGCAATTGGCGCAGAGGGCGACCTTTGGATTGTGGAAAATACGTTCGCCTGCGGCGGGGTCGATGGGGGCTTTGATCGCGGCAAGGCGTTTTTGCCAGGCTGCAGTGTCGGTAATAGCGGGACGATCTTTGACGAGCGAGGATGGATCAGTCAGAGCCGCGACCAGAGCTTCCGATTGGGGAAACTGCACCCCAATGGTACCCAGCGTTTTAGTCTGTTCGTCAGTGAATTCGATCCCACGAAGAGCACGGAGGGCTTCCTCGCGAATAGCTGCATCGCTCTGACCTGCGAGCCCCATCAACAGCTCGATGTGCTCTTCCGCCAAAGCGGCCAGGCCGAGAATGGCCTCGGCGCGAATCTGCGATTCCGCAGCTTCATCCGCGGCCATCGTGGAAAGAAGTTTCTGGGTGGCCGTCGGATTTCCAGCCAGCACCCGAACGACTTCCAGGGAGAGCTTGGGATCCTTTACCTCTATCAATTCCTGCAAAAGTTCCAGAGTGAGACCGGGAGGAAAATGAACTTTTTGCGCCACGTTTCCTTTTACCGGTGTGGTCGATCGAACGGGAAGAAGCCGCAAGGCGAAGGCTCGAAGTGTAGGGGAACTCGATTGGTCCTGCACTCTCGCGAGCAGTAACTCAGGATTACGCAGCCCCAATTCGGGCTGTCCGCTGATAGCGGTGTGGGCGGCAACGGCACCTTCGAAAACCTCGTATTCCAGATCGCTTTTCGCTAGCAGTTCATCGACGGCGGGAAGATAGGATTTTAAGTCTTCGTCGGCGATCCAGCGTAAGGTCTCGAACTGCACTCCGGCATTCCTGTCGCCGAGCAGAGCATCGATCCACGGCTTCGGGTCCACCCCGGCGAGTCTTAGAGCTTGAACTGCCTGGACGCGGTCTGCGTCCGGCCACGATTGCAGATCAGTGAGCTTCCAACTACCCGCGAGTCGACGGAGCGACGAAAGAGCCGCGCTGGCGATAAAAGAATCCTCGTCCCGGCTCAGTTCGAACAATTTGCTTTGCGAAGAACCCGTCTCGCCCCGGCGCAGTTTGGCAGCAAGGGTGGCCGCTTCATTGCGAGGCTCAAGATCAAGCGGGCCGATCCAGCCAGCTTTTTCGAGATCGATCTCCAGTTTCCAGAGCCGTCCGTAACCGTGGACCGGATAGCGTCCGTCGACCCAGTCCGTCAGATAGAAAACCGCCGTGCCGTCGTCTTTCCGAAATTTGTCCCGCGCGATGCAAGTCGGCCTGAAGTAGCGGGAACCGTGCACCAGCGAAATCTGTTTCGCTTCGAAGCTGGCCCCTTTTTGAGTGAGCGGAAAAAAATCGATCCGGTGGTCGCCCCAAGAGGGCACCAGAAGGCCGCGCCCGAGCGGAAGCACTCCGCAAGGGGCTTCGCCCGAAGGATGAATCATTGGCAGTGTCCCGCGCATTTCGCCATTCCAGCAGACAAAAGGATGGGGTGTCGCACCGCCGTATTTTCGCCGGTAGCCGTAGTCACCGTCTTCGACAATGTGGAGAACCTTGCAGGGTGGATATTCGCCGGGATCGTTTTCGGCGACAAAAATTTCACCATCCGTGCGAACGGCAACACCGAAGGGATTCCAAAGACCTTCCGCCACTTTGCGAAGGTCGCCTCCGACAGCACTGAGCCTGAACACGCCGCCGCGGTCCATCCCTTTAATCGACGAACTATCTTTTGCCTTTAAGGTCCATGCTTTGGTGAAATTTTCTCCCAACCCGAATACGAGATCACCATTCGGAGCCCAGGCCAGTCCTGACAAGGCATTGTGTGGATAAACTGCTTCCGAGATGAGTTCGACAAGCGTTTCTTCAACATCACCTTTCCCGTCTCCATTGCTGTCGCGAACCCTGAGAATGCGGTCGCGTTCCGAGAGATACACCCAGCCATCAGGGCCGAGCTCCAGATCCATGGTTTGTTCGGTAGCTGCGTAGAATACATGGCGCGTGCCATCAGGATCGAAGATGAGAATCTCGTCCTGCTTAGGGCCATTATAATCCTCCGGCGGCAAGTGAGTGTGGCAGGCCACCGCCCAGACACGACCTTTTTCGTCGACATCCACTCCTGTAGGTGTGGCGATGTCAGGGTGCTCCGCGACGATGGAAAAACTTACCCCCGGCTGAAGAATTTCGATCTCAGAGGGACGATCATCGGCCGAGATCCCAATCTCTGCGAGAGATATAAAAATCGCAAAAAGAACAAATTTTATCATGATATAAGAGAGGAACACGAAGCATTTGGCGGGCAATCAAAAAAATGCCGGATAGCTGTGAGTTACCTACCTACTGACTGCTAAGAAATCAGATTTTCAACCCTCTTGCTCCATCAACGCGCATCACAACTGTTGTCAATCTGAACATTGGGAAATGTGCTGCATTGAAAAGGACGATCTCCCGGACCAGAAAGCTCATTCGCAGGGCCAAACCCGTGCGCGCGAAGAAACGCCTCAAGAGGTAGCTTCGAAGATACCAGCGGCTACTGTGTGTCTTACGCTGATGCTGAAGTTTCGTCCCTCAGGTAGCGGTTCCGATCCTTATTGAGGGATCGGCTGGCCGGAAATTCGATTCCGACTGATCCTCGGCAGCAAGACGGAATTCTGAGCGCTGCGAAAAAAACTTATATTTCTGTCGGTCAATCGGTCGGCTTGTCGAGATCCATGGAGAAGGCGTAAAGTGTTCCTAATGCAAACCAGAATTCTCAAGATAATGAGATCCCGCCCTGTTTCGGAACCTATTCAGAACAAGACGAATAGCTTTTCGAATGGGCGCTTTCTGTTACTTTGTATAGACTGGCATTTCCAATTGACCAAGCAAAAGATGGCTACCTCAGGAAGAATGGATTCAAGTTCCAACAAGGAGAGTTCCGGGTCGCAGTGCCGGTCCGGAAAGCTCATTGATTCTATTTGCGATGAGTTTGAAGCCTCGTGGAAGGAATCATCGCACCCAAGTCTTGCCAAATTTCTTGGAAAGGGGTCGGAAGATTTCAGAGGGATGCTCTTTGTCGAACTAATGGCGATCGATATCGACTATCGCGAGATGGAGGGGGAAACCGTGAGCACAGATTACTATATCGACCGCTTCCCCCAGTTTGAAAAGCAGATCCGGAATTGGTTCCGCGACAACTTTCTTACGATCAAGTCACCTGATTTTGTAATCAGTAATTACAGAGTAATTGATCAACTTGGAAAAGGAGGGATGAGCATAGTCTACAAGGCTGAGCACACTCGCTTGAAACGAATCGTAGCAGTAAAAATACTCCAGGTGGAGGGGGTCTCTCAACGCGAAGCAACAAGAAGGTTTATACGAGAATCGGAGGCGGTAGGAAAACTCGATCATCCCAATATTGTACGAGCCACTGACGCGGGCACGGAAGGGGACACCTGGTATATCGCGATGGAGTATATCGATGGAATTGATTTGAGAAAGCTCTCTGACAAGATGGGCCCGCTTCCGCTCGTGGAAGCTGCAGCGTTGATTCGGGATGCTGCGATTGGCCTGCACCATGCTCACGAAGCGGGCTTGATTCACAGGGACATTAAGCCTTCAAACCTGATGTTGAGCAGGAAAGGGGAGGTGAAACTCCTTGATCTTGGACTTGCCCGTGTTCAATGGGAAAATCCAGAAGACGAAATCAGCCGGACTGGACAGGTCATGGGAACTCTCGATTATATGTCTCCCGAGCAACTCGATGACCATCGCGTCGAGGCTCCCACTGATATCTATGGCCTCGGGGCCACCTTTTACAAGCTGCTGACAGGCAAAGGCCCACTTCACAGTGAGAAAGGGTCGACTCCCTCGCAGAAGGTGCGGAAGCTGATGGAATACTCAGTTCCTGACATTGAGTTAATCCGTGACGATCTCCCTGCGGAAGCGGTTCATGTCATTCGTAAAATGCTGGCCGGGAACCCGAACGATCGTTTCGCCAGCGCTGCGGAGCTTGTCACTGCCCTGACTCCCCTGTGTGATAATGTTGACCCCGGTTCTTTGGCAAAGAGAATTTTCAGTTCTGAATCCGATTCTGTAGACATCTCGCCGGGTCCCCCGGTTTCAACAGATAGTGCCAGAGAGCAGGTGAAAACAATGAACAAGGGGTTTTCCCTCATTGCAATTTTCACCTTAGTTGTGGCCGGATTTTTTCTCCTGAACTATTTTTTGCAGAAGAACAATGGAGGAGCGCCGGGGAAAGCCGCGGCACCGGTTGCGCAACAGGAGAGCACGCAGATTTCCGGAGAGGCGATGAAAAATGCGAATCCCCTCCCCCTGGATGATCTGCACTGGGAAAAATCCGGCCAGGGCGGAGTGAGTTTTTTTAATGATGAGATCACTGGCCGCCAAAAAGTGAAGATTTACACGAATCGCGGCTCCGTCCTATTTCTCTATCGTGAAGAGCCTACGTTTGAAGGTCTTGACCTTTCGACTACGTTTCGAGTGATTTCGGGTGATGCGCAATTGGGCTTCGGATTGGTGTTCGGCTACGTGGACGAACAAAATTTTTATGCCATTCACCTTCAATCAGCCAGGCACTTCAGGTTGATTCGCTGGAAGGATGGAACTCCCACTGAATTGATCCCCTGGACCTATGCCGACAGAATTCGACACGTCTACACGATTCAATCGGTTCGTATAAAAGTAGTCGGAGGGGAGGTGGCTATCCTTGTCGACGATGAGACCATCGCTTCCTATACACTGGACGAACCCCTTGCCGGGAAAAAGGTTGGGCTGTATGTCTCTGATGGTGGTTTGTCAGTCGATTTCTGGGAAGTGAGACTGAAGGAACACGGTTCCGGTTAAGGTATTTGTTAGTCTTGCGTAGTGTAATGGGTTTTTTATGAGCCTGACTTTTCTGTGAGATCCGTTTCTTCCTCTATCCAGATATCCCTGATAAGGCGAAGCTTCTTTTCGACCGTTCCGCGCTCACCGAAAATCTCGCTGTCCTGTAGCCAATGCGTTCGCTTAAAAAATGACAGTAGGTATGTCCTCCCCGGGCAGATCAATCCCACTGAACAATAAACCCGACCGTGCGGTTGCTGCCGCCATTTTGGTCGACATCGATCCATTTGCCTCGTTTTCCGAGGCGCAGGTAGTTTTCATTGCGTCCACCGTTGGGTTCGGTCACGCCCCAACTGGTGTAGTCGAGCTTCTTGCCATCAACCCATTTCCACAGCCCGTCCACCTCTTCATCGGTGGCGCCGATCCACAGGAGCAGTCCTTCCGCGAGCTTGACAATAAACGCGTTGGTTTCAGCGTCCCCGATGATCGCGAGGTGACCGCCCATTTTTTCCGCCTTTTGCCTGGCCTGCTTCCACGTCATTTCTTCCAGCACTACATGAAACCAGCTCCCCCCGTGATAGATCTGTCTCTTATACACATCTGACGCTGCCGACGAAGAGGATAGTGTA